>Ga0315293_10000526_pt1 | contig 35716 bp, 30 predicted proteins | sample YL17G13_20_MG_FD_203071 | JGI IMG/M metagenome (GOLD analysis project Ga0315293, IMG submission 203071) | Sediment microbial communities from Yellowstone Lake, YNP, Wyoming, USA - YL17G13_20 | ecosystem: Environmental > Aquatic > Freshwater > Lake > Sediment | place: USA: Wyoming | collected... | reverse complement strand
TGGTGCGTATCTGTATGTCGCCAGGATTGCCTACGATATTTAGTACTCTAGCAGCACCGCCCTGACAGTAGCAATCCTAAGCGGCGACACCCCCATCCCATACTCGCCCGTCAATAAAAAGCATGCTTCGCGTCACCCGAAAAATTTCAAACTACTAAACACCGGTGCCAATTCTACCCTCTAACTCGTGGCGGCACCCAATAACCAGTTCCACTAATAAAATTTTTCGACAACTTGAGATGGCAGAACTTTTGGGTGCGTGCCGAAGCTTGCGTTTAAAATTTCGATACCTTAGCACCGCCGCGGTAGCACCTCCGAGGTGGGAACAGTCTAAGTAATCCCTCCTCGGAGGTGAAAACAATTTTTATAAACGGTTTATGTATCTTCCGCGACGGTGGTTTATTATGGTTCATGCAGAAAACGGCTTGTCGAAACCATATTCCACCGCCGAGGACGGATTACTTAGGGCTCGTCCGACCTCGGCGGTGTTATCGAAAAATTTTACTGGAAGTATTTTGAGGTGGCGAGGGCCCACTTGTCCTGGGCCTTGAGAAGAAGATCGCAGATCTCGCGGACAGCGCCGCGGCCGCCGGGCTTTTGGGTGGTGTAGTGCACGGACTCTTTCACTTCATCGAGGGCGTTCGGCACCGCGACGGCAAAACCGACGCGTTTCAGGACGGGTATATCTATCAGGTCATCCCCGATAAAGCATACCTCTTCCGGCGTGACTTTGAAACGCTTCAAAAGATCGTTGAAAGGAGTGAGTTTATCGAGAAAACCCTGGTAGGCGTGCGCCACTTTCAGGTCACGCGCCCTGTGCTTCACTATCTTGGATTTTTTCGCGGTGATTATAACGGTCTTGATGCCGCCTCTACTGAGGAGTGTAGTGCCAAAGCCGTCGGTCACGTCGAAAAACTTCAATTCTTCGCCATAACCGCTGTAAACTATGCGGCCGTCGGTCATCACACCGTCAATATCGACGACGAGGATTTTGATATGCTTAGCTCTTTCCAGAATTTCGTTTGGGATCATACGAGGCCGGCTTTCAAAAGGTCCTGAACGTCAAGTAGTCCGATGGGGCGCCTGTTGTCATCAACGACCGGGAGTTCGTCTATCTTTTTCGAGCGAAGGATGTCGAATGCTTCTGCTGCCAACCTGTCCTTCTTTATGGCTGTGGGATTTTTCGTCATGACGTCTTTTACTTTTCTTTGAATGAGATCCGGCATTCTTTCGACATGGCGCCTCAGGTCTCCGTCCGTAAATATGCCGACGAGCCTGCCCCTAGCATTGACTACGCTCGCAGAGCCTGCGCGCGCTTTAGTTATCGCGAGTAGCACTTTTTTAACAGGCGTATTCTCTTTTACTATGGGATTGGCATTCCCCTTCCTCATTATATCTGCGACCTTCAGTATGAGCCGTTTGCCGAGGATGCCACCAGGGTGGAAGAACGCGAAATCTTTCTCTTTAAAACCCTTCTTCTCGAGAAGCGCTATTGCCAGTGCGTCGCCCATCGCGAGCATTGCCGTCGTCGATGTCGTTGGCGCAAGTCCGAGCGAGCACGCCTCTCTCTTTACCGATACGTCGATAGAATAGTCGGCGAACTTCCCGAGCGTCGAATGGACGTTGCCAGTCAGGGCGACGAGTTTCGCGCCGATCTTCTTCACGATTGGAAGCAACTTCACGATCTCCTCCGTCTCGCCCGAATTCGACAGCGCCACTATCAGGTCGTCTCTCGTGACTCGCCCTAAGTCGCCGTGGAGCGCCTCCGCCGGATGCAGATATAATGAAGGCGTGCCTGTGGAAGAGAGGGTCGCGGAGATCTTCTGCGCTATGAAGCCGGGCTTTCCTATGCCGGTCACGACGACCCGGCCCTTTATCTTACAGATGGCGCTGACCACTTTCTCAAAATCGGAGTCGATCCTCTTCATGAGAACAGTGAGCGCGTCTCTTTCTATGCGCAGGACTTCTTTCGCGATATTTTTTGACACCTATTTAACCGCCTTCTCTATTTTTTTCAATTTAAGAAGAATCGCTTCCAGGTCTTTCAGCTTCACCATATTCGGCCCGTCGCTAAGCGCACTGGCCGGGTCTTCGTGCACTTCAATAAATATCCCGTCCGCGCCGCACGCGATCGCGGCGGCCGAAAGATGCGGGATGAAGCGGCTCTCCCCCGCGGACTTATCTCCCAACCCGCCGGGCATCTGGACCGAATGAGTCGCGTCATATATGACCGGGTAACCGAGCTCTTTCATCAATATGACGGACCTGAAGTCGCTGACCAGATTGTTATAACCGAAACTCACGCCGCGTTCGGTCAGGATTATCTTTTTATTCCCGGCCGACTCGATCTTCTTTATCACATTCTTCATATCCCAGGGCGCCAGAAATTGGCCCTTCTTTATATTTACGGCCCTGCCCGTCTTCGCGGCCTCCACTACGAGGTCGGTCTGGCGCGAAAGGAACGCCGGTATCTGGATGACATCCAGGACTTTCGCGGCTTCTCTGATATCGGATCTGCAATGCACGTCGGAGAGGATCGCCAGGCCAAGCTCCTCTTTGATCTTCTTCAATATCGCCAGGCCCTTCTTAAGACCGGGTCCCCGGAAAGAATCGATCGAGGTCCTGTTTGCCTTATCGAAACTCGATTTATAGATGAATGGTATGCCAAGACGGCCGGTCAGGGCTTTCAGCGCTTTCGCATGACGAAGCGCGCTCGCTTCGGATTCGATAACGCAAGGGCCCGCTATCAATACGAACGGATTGTCTCCGCCTATCTTTATCTTACCGATCGCGATCTCTTTGTTCATCATAACCTCTAACTTGTAGGGCAGGTTTAAACCTGCCCTACAATGCAGTTATTTCTCTCGCTCTTTCAGGAGCGCGTCTTCGGCCTTCTTCAGGTCTTCCGGCCTGTCGATGCCGACCGTGTCGAGATTCGTCTCCACCACTTTTATCTTGTAGCCGTTCTCGAGCGCTCGCAACTGTTCCAGCTTTTCCGCGTTCTCGAGCGGGGACTTAGGCAGACTCCTGAACGTAAATAGAAAATCTTTCGTGAACGCGTAAAGGCCGATATGCTTATAGTAGACCGGCCTCTTCGTCTCGTCCGCTTCGCCGGTCCTGTTGTAGGGTATGCAGTATCGGGAAAAGTACAGCGCATAGCCGTTCTTGTCGACGACGACCTTTACGACGTTTGAATTGGTGAATTCCGCGTCATCTTCTATCTTCTTCATCACTGTAGCCATCTGGGCGACCTTTTCGTCCTTAAGGGTGATGACGATATTGTCGATTATGATCGGTTTCATCAGAGGTTCGTCGCCCTGTATGTTAACGGCTATATCCACGTCCATCGGATTAACGACCTCCGCGAGCCGGTCGGTGCCCGACGGCTGGTCCGGGGATGTGTAGACGGCCTTGCCGCCGAAACCAACGACCACCTTCATAATACGCTCGTCATCGCAGGCCACTATCAGGTCGTCCAGCGTCTTGGCGCGTTTCGCGTTCTCCCAGACGTGCTGCACTACAGGCTTACCCAGAAGGTTGGCAAGAACTTTTCCTTCGAATCTCGTCGCGCCCCATCGGGCGGGGATTACTCCGATCACTTTCACTACATACCCTCCTATTAACGTAAGTTATCCACAATGTAGGGGACGTTTAAACGTCCCCTACATCTATCTCTTTTTGTATTCTGTCCAATAATTCTTTGGGGGTCACTACAGCGATCCCGACCTTGCCCACGACGATACCTGCCGCGCAATTCGCGATATGCGCTGCGGTTATCGGATCGGCGCCCGCCGCGAGCGAAAGCGTGTAACTCGCTATGACGGTATCGCCCGCGCCGGAGACATCGAAGACCTCCTGCGCGATCGTCGGGATGTGCTTCATCGGTTTCGATTTTTGGAAGACGGCCATGCCGTTCTCGCCCAGCGTGATGAGGACTATCTTACAGTTCAATTTATTCAAAAGCACCCTTCCTGCCTTCAATAGCGTAGCGTTATCGGTTATCTTAAAACCGACTGCCTTCGACGCTTCGTGATTATTCGGCGTTATAACGCTTATGCCCCTGTAATATTTGAAATGCTCTTCTTTCGGATCGACCGAGATTATTTTTTTATACCGTTTGGCTATCGGCACGATCTTACTGAGAAGCCCGGCAGTTATGACGCCCTTGCCGTAGTCCTCGATGATAATGGCATCCATATCCTTCATTACATGTTCGATATATTTTATCAGCCTCGAGAGCACCTTTCCGCTCAAAGGGTCCACGTTCTCTTTATCGATGCGCACGACCTGCTGGTGCTGCGCCACGACGCGCGTCTTGAGTATCGTCGGCCTCGAATCGTCTACGATGATGCCGGAAGTGTCGATGCCTTTTCCTTCGAGCTCACCTTTCAGCACAGCCCCGCGCTCATCGTCGCCGATGACGCCGGCAAGATATACGCTCGCGCCGAGCTCCTTTAGGTTATTCGCGACGTTGGACGCCCCGCCCGGCATGAAACTCTCTTTCCTGACCCAGACTACAGGCACCGGCGCCTCCGGCGAGATCCGCGAGACGTCGCCCCATAAAAACTCGTCGAGTATCAGGTCGCCCACGACGAGGACCTTTGCGGATTTGAAATTACTGACCTTACCCTTTATCTTGTTGAAATCGATCGTCTTCATATTGCCTATATCTTTTCAATTATGCATCGGTAGAGAAGCGGGAACATTATCTCATGATGGCCGATCATGTTGTAACCCTTGCCGCCCGAAGAAGTGGGGCGCGAAAGTATATTCTGGTAAGGCCTGTACTGGCTTATCATGTCGAAGTTCGCCGTCGTGAACCTGTTCAGCTTGTATCCGAGGTTGCGCGCGACGGTAACGGCCTTCAGGAATACCTCGGGCAGGATGACTGCCGAGCCGAAATTTATCGCGACTCCGTCCTCGAGCGCGGAGATGCTGTAGATAAAATTCCTGAAATCTAAGAGCGACCCTTCGCCTATCGCCATGCCGTTCGCCGAAGGATGCTGGTGGATGATGTCGGTGCCGATCGCGACATGGACCGTCACCGGCACGTCGAGCGCATGCCCCATTGCGAGGATGCTCATCGCCCTGTTGGGCAGCTTCGCCTTGCTGATAGCCTCGCCGAGAGATTCGCCTATGCCTATGCCTTTCTTGAAGCCGGCGTTTATCGCGCCGTTTATGAACGAAGCCGTCTCTTTCGCCATGCCGAATGAACCGTCGAGGATGCCTTCGCCTACGTCCTCGCTCGTCCTGCCTATCATCGCTATCTCTGTATCATGGATTATCCCTGCCCCGTTCAACGCCACCGCCTTTATGACCCCGCGCCTCATCAGGTCTATGACGAGCGGCGAAAGGCCGCACTTTATGACGTGCGCGCCCATCATCAGGATCACAGGCTTCCCGGCCTTGTGAGCTGCGACTATTCTTACGACGAGAACTTTCAGGTTCTGGCTGGCGAGTATGTCGGGCAGCGAGTTGTAAAAATCCTTGAAAGACGCTCTCCTTTTTCCGCACCTGGCAAAATCCTTTATGGTGACCTTGCATTTTCTTGCGTTGAGAGGTATCGTCTTTATTTTTGTAAGATCAACTCTTCTTCTCTTCATGGCTTATCCTTAATCTATAGGGTTATAATCTTATCATATGCGGTGATTATACGTCTACTCTTTTTTGATCCTCTTGAGCTCGCCCTGTATATTCATCTCAACTACCTCATCTATATGGGCCTCGAATATGACGAACTTTTCGCTTATCATGACCTCGAAGGTCTCGTGCGTGGCGTGGCCGCGTATCTCATCTATAATATGCTGTGCGGTAAGGCTTATCTCCTTCTCCATCATCTCTTTACGCATCTTGTCGTATAATTTCCCTTTCGACATGACCTTTACCGTGCCGTTGAGCTGATACCCTCTAAGCCTGGGTATGTCGATGAGCGACATCGATATCCTGGGATTAGCTTTCAGGTTCTGCCATGTTGCGCTTATCGTGTAATCGACGAGGTATAGACGGTTGCCATTCACCTTGAGCAGGAATTTCGGGGCGGCATTAGGCCTCCCCTTAAAGTCGCATGTCGCAACGCTTATGAATTCCCTCTTAGCCAGAATATTGGTCAGTTCTTTCGGAAACATAACGCCTCCAAGTTTATCAAGCCACGGTGTTGGTTAAGTGCCGAGGTCTTTAGACCGAGGCCCCTATACGTTGAACCTTATATTAACGATATCGCCGTCTTCGACGGTATAGTCCTTACCCTTAAGGTACTGTTTTCCCGCTGTTTTGAGTTTCTCTTCGCTGCCGTAAGAGATGAGATCGCCGTACTTCATCACTTCGGCCCTGATGAATCCTTTTTGCAGATCCGAATGTATTGCGCCGGCCGCTTCCGGCGCCGACGAGCCTTTCCTTATAAGCCATTGCCGCACCTCATCCTGGCCGACGGTAAAGAATGATATGAGATTGAGCGCTTTCGAGCAGACCCGGGTCAGAAGGTTTATCGCCGGCTCCCCTATGCCGAGAGAATCCAAAAATTCTTTCTTCTCGTCTTCGGATTCGAGGCTAGCGACCTCGCTCTCCACTTTGGCGGAGACCTGCATCACGTCGATCTTTAAGGGCGCGAGCTCTTTTTCCAGCGCCTTCGCAAGAGATGTGTCTTTAAGGCCGTCTTCCGAAACATTCAGGACGACGATCATCTCTTTTAACGTAACGAACGGGTAGCTCGATATGAGCTTCTTCTCGTCGGCGTTCAGGCTTAAGAGCCTCAAAGGAAGGGTCTTATCGAGATGGGATTTTAGCTTCACCAGGACCTCTTTCTCCTTTATGGACGCTTCCTCTTTCGTCTGTTTTATCTTCTGGTCAAGGCGCTCCGTCCGTTTCTCGATGAAGATGAGATCGTGAAGTATAAGTTCGGAATTGACGAAGTCGATGTCGCGCTTCGCGTCCACGGAGCCATCGACGTGATATACCGAATCGTCCCTGAACGCCCTCACGACGTGGCAGACGGCATCGAGCTCGTTTATATCCGTAAATATATCGCCTTTCGCGATGGTATCCTTCTCTATTCTAGGAAGCGTCTCTATCTCTATCCTGGCCTTGACCTCTTTCTTCGGCTTATACATCGACACGAGCTTATCATATCGCGGGTCGCGTATCTCGGCAATACCTTTGATCGGCTTACCGGATACGATCTCTTTCTCTGAAGGTTTGTGGTTTGTGAGGAGCTCAAACAGTGTTTTCTTCCCGACCTGCGGCAATCCTATTATGCCTATCTTCAATCCGACACCTTCCTTTATCTGTTTAACACATGATTAAAAATATGCTTCCCAGCTATTGCCTTTTCCGAAAATCTGTGGCATACTTGATATACAAAGAGAGGGATGCGAAACGATAGCGAAAGCCATCGAGGCCTATCACCTCCGAAAAAGACCCGCGAAATCGCGTGGTCTTTTTTGTTTCTCCAGTTTCTCATAAATGGTCGCCAGGCCAGGGGGTCTCGCCGGATTTTGATATCAATGATGTTTAGTGATACCTACCGTCATTGCGAGGAGCGCCGAAGGCGCGACGAAGCAATCTAAATTCTTTCCTTTAATATCTTTGGGTAATAGCTATATCCTTATCAAAATCTTTTCGGCTATGACCCCCGTGGCCTGTCGGCCATTTAACAGCAACGCCTTTTAACAAAAAAGTTTCTTTATATATACTCACAAAAGTAAAATTTTTCGCATCCTCAGATGGCAGAACTTTTGGGTGCGTGCCTAAAGCTTGCGTTTAAAATTTCGATACCTTATGGCGGTCCAGAAAGGACGCGAAAACTGGTCAACAGCTTTAAGCACAGAGCAGGTTGAGCGGCCATCGAAATTTTACCGAGCAAAATCGCATGCCTAATGCGATTTTGCGTCAAGCGAAGGCACCACCCAAAAGTAAATGCCTGCGCGAGACGAAAAATTTTACCCCAGTATCTGCTTCGCTGCTGCGAGGACGTCGTCGACGGTGACGGCCTGCAGGCAGTGAAAGTTGCGCTTACAGTTGTGAGCGAAACATGTGATACAGCCCACATCTTTATGCACGACTATGTCACGGTCTCCCGTCGGCCCCCAGCGCCGAGGCGAAAGCCCTCTGTCGCTACGGCCGAATATCGAGACGACGGGCGTGCCCACAGCGCACGCTATATGGACAGGCCCGGAATCATTCGATATAAAAAGTTTCACGCGCCGCAATACGCTCGCCACATCGGCAACGGTCGTCTTACCGGACAGATTTACGCAAACGCCTTTTATCGCCGAGGATACCTTATCGCCGAACTCTTTGTCCGCCGATCCTGCGATCACTACGATTTTAGCGCCGTACTTTTCGATAATCGCGTCTGCGACCTTCACAAAATTGGAAATGCTCCATCTTTTGGAAGGACAGCTCGCCCCCGGATTCATCGCAACGCACAGATCGCCCTTAGCTATGCCGCTTTCTCTGAAGAGCTCCTCCGCCCTGTCTTCGGAAGCAGGATTTACCGGCATGTAGGGCGTCTTATCCTTCGGCTCAAGCCCCGTATAGCGCAAGATGTCCAGCACATAATCTATCTCATGCTTCAATCCGTAATGCTTGGTATGCGGGATCTTCTCGGTAAGTAAAAATCCCCACTTTTTGCCGTAACCTATCCTGTGCGGTATGCCCGCGAGCGCCGTGACGGCATGCGTCCTTCTCGTAGGATGGAGCAGGAAGGCAACGTCGAATTTCCTGCGGCGCAAAGAATTCAGGAAGCTTAAATTCCCGGCGAGGTTCCTCTCCCGGCCCGTCTTTTCATATATTATCACCTCGTCCAGATAAGGGTTCCCCTCCAATATATCTTTCGCGTACCGCCTTACCATCATCGCGATGTAAGTATCCGGATACGCGTCGCGGATGGCCTTTATGACGGGCGTAGACAAAAGGACATCCCCAATCCTGTCCAACCTGACTATCAAGACCCTCTTCCCTTTACTCATATCCCTCAATTATCATCTTCGCCGCGTCGAATACCAAATCCGGCGAGATCGATCTCATGCATTCGTAATTATGACTGCATTCGGCGCGTTCGCACGGCGCGCACGAAAGTTTTTCCTTTATTACTACATCGAACTCGCCTGTCGGCCCGTACTTCCTCGGGTCTGTCGGCCCGAATATCGCCACGACCTTCGCGCCGACCGCGTTTCCCAGATGAAGCGGCGCGCTGTCGTTCGTTATCAGGACCTTCGCGCGCTTTATGAGGCTCGCGAGCTGGCGTATGTTCGTCTTCTCCACCAGATTATACGGCTTATTCTTCATCCTGGTAATGATATCGCTCACTACCGCCTCGTCTTCTTTCGCCCCCGTAAAGACCGCGCTCGCCCTGCATTCCACCATCAGCCTGTCCGCTACCTCGGCGAAACCTCCGGCCGTCCACCTCTTAATATGGCTTTTGGCGCCGGGGTTTATAACCGCTATCGGATCGGAAATGCCATACCCCTTCAGAAGCTGATCGACATATTCTTCGTCATCGCTCGTTACGTGAATATACGACGCCTCTTCCAGATTGTCTATGCCTACCGATCTGAGGCGGTAGAGGTGTGTCTTCTTACTGTGAATGATGTGGTGCGGCAGCTTCTGTATCGTCGCCGTCCTGTATTTCGGGCCGATCAAAAGCGGAAATACGGTATTCCTGACATCGACCACGAGATCGTACCGCAATTTTTTCAACTTCATCTGCAGGCGCGCTTTCTCCGACATGGGCATGTGCTTATCGTAGATGATGACCTTGAATATGCTCGGGTCCTTTTCGAATATCTCTCGCCCTTGAGGCCCGACCATGACGTCCATCCTCGCGTCCGGGAACTCTTTCGTAAGCACGCTTATGACGGGCGTAGTCAGAATGATATCGCCGACATTGCTCAGCGTAATAACCAGAATACGATTGATTTCAGTTTTATCTATTATCATTTTGAGTTTTGAGTTAAAAAGCCTGCCGCCGCTTGCATTACGTCCTCAACCGTTATCAATGCCATGCAACGGTTATCTTTGCAAGTAAAATCGTAGCAGGGGATATCGCAAATGTCATTCTTCGATATCACGCTGTAAATACCGTCACCACGCGGCCCCGTCAGGTGGGGCGAGGTGGGCCCGAATAACGCTATCGTCTTTGCCTTCATCGCGACCGCGAGGTGCATCGTGCCGGTGTCGTTCGCTACGACTAGGCTAGAGCGTTCGAATAGTGCCGCGGCCTCTTTGAGGCCGGTCCTGCCGCATGTGATTATCGAAATATTTTTCATCATGCCCCTGATCTCTTCGGCAAGCTTCAGATCCCTTTTCGCGCCCGACATGACTACCTTTGCGCCGTATTTTTCGCATAAATTGTCGGCAAGCTTCGCAAAATTTTCTTTTCCCCATCTCTTCGGGTCCCAATTACCGCCCGGACAAAGCACCACTATCGCATCCTTGCCGGAAACGCCTTCTTTACGCAACAGCTCGGCGATGTAATTCCTGTGAAGATCATTTATGAAGAACTCGTAATAATCGCCCTTCGGGGCGATGCCGCATGAGCCGGCTATGCCCAGAAAGTAATCGACTTTGTGGATCTCTTCGGAGGGCTCCTCGATGCACTTTGTAAGCAGCCTTGCCCTGCTCTTGGACGGATACCCGGCCCTCTCTTTTATCCCGGCGAGAAATGTTATGAGGGCTTTTGTGAATGACCTGTGTAAAAGGAATGCCATGTCGAATTTTTTCTTCTTCAGGCAGAGTATCAACTTAAGCTTCCCGACAGGGCTTCTGTGCTCGCCTTCTTCGTCGTAAATGATTATTTCATTAAGGGCCGGGTTCAGCTCCAGGATCTCTCTCGCGCGCGGATGGACGAGGCAGGCGATGTAACCGTCCGGATACGCCTCTCTCATAGCGCGTATGAAAGGCGTCGAGAATATAACATCGCCTATCCAGTTGACATTTACGATCAGGATTCGTTTCATCGACACTCTCTCGGATTTAGCAAGCTACTCTGTCTCTTTACGGTTCTTGAACCACGTATAAGCCCGAGTCGTCTTGATCCAGAAACCTAAAGCGCTGTCGGATGAGCGGGAGATCTTCACGCGCCGTATGGCGTATACATCGTCCGGCGAAACGCCCGACGGGTTCGTCGATACCGCGCAGAGATAGCCTGCGTCCTCGACGGCCGACTTCGACTCTTTGTCAAACGACCCCATCGGATAGCAGAAAGCGTTCACGCTCTTCCCGAGCTTCTCCTCCAGGATCTTTTTGGAACCGGCAACCTCTTCGTCTAGGAAACGCTTATCCGAGCCCAGAAGCCAGAAATGGACTTTTGTGTGGCTGCCGATATCGACAAGACCTGAACCCGATATCTCCTTTATCTCCTCCCAGCTCATAAATCCCGGAGAGCCGATGCGGTTCACTATAACAAATATGGTGACCGGAATCTTGTACTTTTTTAAGATAGGATATGCGACAGAATAGTTATTTTCGAAACCGTCGTCAAGTGTAATGACAATGGTCTTTGCCGGCGGTTTCTCCTTTTTCGAAATATAAGAGACGGCCTTCTCCAGCATGACGACATTGTAATGATTTTTACGCAGGAACTCCATTTGCTTTGCGAAGCTTTCCGGCGAAACGGAAAGTTTCGAACTCTTAGAATTTTGATCGATGGAATGGTACATCAGGATCGGCACTACGTAGGCGGTCTTGACATTTATGAATGCCACGAAAACCAATACCCCCGCGATAAGGACGCACACCGCCACTATTGTTATTTTTTTGACGCGTCCATTGCCACGCAGTTTCTTAGGCATTCAATACCTCTTTGTATAGATCTATAATTTTATCCGCCATCACATCGAGCGAAAACTTCTCGCGAACCCGCACCGTCGAATTCTGTCCTATCTCCTGCCTTAACCTTTCATCGCCGGCCAGCTTTATTATCGCGTCGCTCATCGCCTTCACGTTCCCCACCGGCACCAGGATGCCGTATGACGGCGCACTTATTATATCCCGTATCCCGCCTATGTCGGACGCAATGCAAGGCACGCCTGCAGCCATCGCCTCCAACAATGCGATGCCGAGGCCTTCTTTCACAGAGGGGAATACGAATATATCCATGATCGACAGAAATCTCGCCGTATCGACATTGGACGATATGAAGAATACGGAGTCTCTTATGCCGGAGGCGCGAGCCAGATTTTCCAAGGCACCCCTCTCTTCTCCGTCGCCCACGATCATACATTGCGCATCCTGTCTTTTATCGATAACATGGGCCATCGCCTGGACCAGATACCTCTGCCCTTTGATCTGCGATAGCCGGCCTATAGTGCCTATCACCGGGCCTCTCCGAAGCCCCAATTCTTTTCTCACTGCGGCCTTTTCAGGTTCCGAATATTCATTCGAAAACCTGTCGGGATCCACTCCGCTATATATGGTCCTTATTCTGGCCCTATCCACCCCGAGATCGTCTTCGAGGTGCGCCGCCACCGCACCGCTTATTGCGATAACTTTAGCTCCCCACGTGTCGAACAGCTTCCGCGACCTGACTTCAAAATAACCGTGGCAGGTGGTCACGTAAGGGACTTTTGCCATGCGGCAGGCAAAAAATGCCGCGACCTGCGAGACCCTCGTGTGGGCGTGGACGATATCCACGCCTTCGTCCTTGATTATTTTTGCAAGAGCGAATATCGCCATTATCACTTTTGGGCCAAATTCAAACTTCGTCTTTATGTTCAGGAATATATGCGGGAGCCCGCGGAGCTTAAACTCGTCTTCGAGGTTGCCGCCGCCGGACGCCACTACGACTTTGACGCGCTTAGCCGAAAGTGTTTCCGATAAGGTCAGGATATAGTTCGCTATCCCGCCTATATTAACGTGCGTTGTTACCTGCAGGACTTTCAACTCGCCCTCTCCTATTTCAGGTACGGCTGTATCGCCGAAAAGACATCATCGACCGATATCTTCTTCATACAGATAAAATCCTTCGCGCATTTCGGGCTGTAGCACGGGCTGCATTTTACCTCGTCGTTCTTCGTTATTATTATGCAATCCCTGTTCGGAACCGCATGGCGCTCGGGGTTAGTCGGCCCGAACAGCGCTATGCAGGGCGTTCCGACGCTCGCGGCGATGTGCATCGGGCATGAGTCGGGCGTGACATATGCCTTTAAGCGTTTGATCAGGCCTGTCAGCTCCATCAGGCTCGTCTTTCCGGCCAGCACCAGCGGCTTCGATCTTGCAATCCTGGCGATCTGATTCGCAAAATCGACGTCGTTTTCGACGCCGGTGAGCACGGTGCGGACATTGAGTTCCTTGGCGAGGGTGTCGCATAATTCCGCTATGTGCGAGACGGGCCAATTCTTCGTGGCCCATCGGAAGGATGCCCTGACATTTATGCCGACGAGCCCCGCGGTCGGCTTCATCCAGCTGTCGGCCAGGAGCTTCTCCGCGCACTTTTCGTCCGCATCCGTCGGCCACAGCTCCAGGCATTTATCCTGCGGTTTTATGCCGGCCATCCTCAGGACCCTGAACTGGTGTTCTATGGGATCGAGGTGCGGCGCGTCGTCCCTCAGCCTCTTATTCAATAGAAAAGAAAGTTTTTTGTTGTCGTAACCGTATCTCGTCGGAGCGAGGCTAAGTGCGGCCAATATATGGCTCTTCTTGTTATTCTGCAGGTCTATCACGATGTCGAAGCAGAATTTGCGCAAGTTCTTTCCCAGGCGCCACAGGCCCAGGATGCCCCGGTCCTTTCCTTCCAGGTCGCAGACTATCCTGTCGTTTATATACGGGCATCCGTCGAGCGCTTCCCTCGAGCGTATCCCGACGAGCACTTTTATATCGGCCCTCGGATATCTGGCGCGGATCGCGCGAAGCGACGGCACGCTCAATATCACGTCGCCGGCCGCGCTCATCTTTATCACGAGTATATTCTGGGTCGCGACCGCCTCTTCATAGACCGCCAGTGTCTTATCCATCATGCGGCCCAGATTGAAATGGGTCTCGACATGCTTCCTTGAGTCGACGGCGAGCCTCGAGCGCAGATCTTTATCTTGCGCGAGCAGCAGTATCTTCCCGGCCATCTCTTCCGGATCCTGCGGAGAGCACAAGAGGGCGGTCTTGCCATCCTCGACGACGTCAACCACGCCGCCGACCTTCGTGGCGACCACCGGCACGCCCGAGGCCTGAGCCTCTATTATCACCCTGCCGAACGCCTCAGGTGTCGTGGTAGCGGAGACGAGCACATCGAGGCCTCTCATGACGCTCGGCACATCCTGAGTCGCCGGCAAAAACTGTATCGTGCTCTCCAGGCCCAGCCGCCTTATCAAGAGCTCGAGGTCCTCTTTATATTTAGGCTTGGGCGCCTCCCCGACTATCAGGCCCTTAAGTCGCGGCAGTTCGCGCCTCAATATCGATACGGCCTTTATGAAGTCGGCGTGCCCTTTTAACGGGGTTATCCTGGAGACCATCCCGACGACAAAGTATTCGGAATGACGCGTCTGCGGATCCCTGAAAATAAAGCGGTCGAGATCTACGCCGCGCGGGATAAGGCGAATTCTGTCGCGCGGAACTCCGAAGGAGCTCACCATGTGCTTCGCCATTATATTGGAAGCGACTACCACATACTTGCCCCATCCCATCGCCTCGCTCATCAGGTGTTTCTTGTAATAACCGTGGGCGGTAGTTATGAACGCCCTGTTGGTGCTTTTGCACGCGAAGTACGCTATCAATGCAGGTACGCGGGAACGCGCATGGACGATATCGATATCCTCCCTGCGTATTATCTCGCGCACCTTGTTTATCATCACGATGATATTGATGAGCGACTTCTTGCCGACAGGCAGATTGTAGTGGCGCGCGCCTATAGCGTCGAGCTCTCTCACGAGCCTGCCGCCAGAGGAAACGGTGATCGCCTTATGCCCCTTCGAGACGAGGTACCGCGCGAGGTCTATCGTCCCCGTCTCGACCCCGCCGACGTCCAGTGATGGTAGTATCTGCAGTATGTTCATAAAGTCATTCCGTAATAAATTTTTCGCAGCTCATGGAGGCATTTACTTTTGGGTGGTGCCTCCGATATAACCGATCCCACCAGTAAAATTTTTCACTCTCCGCCGGAGGAATCCTATGAGGGATTCGTGCCGAGCGGGGCGTAAAATTTCGAGCAGGTGCGAGAAATTTTCCCGCAGCGAAATTTTGCATGGCCAAAATTTCGCGTCCCGCGAGGCACAATCCCGAAATGGGATTCCTCACGAGACGAAAAATTTTACTCTCCCTATATTATTCGCCTGAGCGCCTCGTAGATGCGTTCCATGTCTTTCGGCGGATCTACCGGCCTCGCATCATTCCACGCTTTTTCCAGCACATTTGCCAGATTGGAAGACTCGGCGATCGTGACGTATCCTTCGTCCGCGAGGCTCTTCAGGGCGCGCTCATGTTTCGTCACAGCGTCATTCTTCTTGGAGAGCCTGAAGACGACCACCTTCCTGCCAGCGCTGATCGCCTCCGATATCATCGAGATCGATTCTTCCGAAACTACCGCGATCTTGCTCATCGCCAATATGCCTCCCACCGTAAAATCGAAATTCTTTTCATTCGCGATGACCAGGAATTTGCATCTCGGGTCGTTTTTCAGCCTGTTCTTTAAAATATTTTCGCATTCGGTCGATGTCCGCCTAGATGTCGTGACAAGCAGCGGCACAGCCGAGTGGTCACAGAATCTCGACACACCCTCGATCACCGAATTCATTATATCGCCCGTCAGCGTAAATTCAGGGTTATCGCCGCCCACAAATAACCCTACGGCGTCCTTTGCATCCAAATGCGCGCGGCTCTTCATACTCTCGGAATCGCGCCTGGTCTTCCCTTCGTCGATCAGGTTCGGCGCAAGCTCGGTAACCACCACATTCTTTGCCGTTCCCGGTTCGTCATGCCTTGGAATAATCGCCAGATTAAATCTCCGAAGTCTTAGCGCGCCGCCCGGCTTCATTATCACTATATTCTTCGCGTTATTCTCTTTCGACATGAATATGTTCACCGGCGCGAGGCTGGAGCCGCACGATATCACAAACTCCGAATACGTCTTCATAAGCGTGACGTAACTCTCTTCTTCGAGGCAGAGCTTCAGAAGCCCCATCCGGCCGTGACAGCGCCAGCTCGCAAATACGGCGCCTATCGAAAGGACGATGCGCGAGAATTTGCTCTTATATTTTACGTCGACAACGGTTATCCTTGTATCGCCGTCATTATATCCCTGGGTCAATCTCGCCCGCGCTAGCTCTCTTGCAACGGCCATAGACTGGTTCAGGTGCCCGGCCCGCCCGTCATTCAGGACGAGGACCGTTCTTACGGGCGTGGACTTCCATCTCTTGTGAAGCCACAGCCACTGGTCCGGGTATTTCCTTATATAGGTCTCCAGGAGTTTCGCGAATTTCTGCATATTCTCTTTTACGGCGTCCGGACCGGTATTGTCACGGAAGTCGATATACTCTTCGAGATAGACCTTGTGATACGGACCGCCGGTGCGCACGATCAGATTGGGCAATATCAATGAGTCGGTATGCCTGGCTATCTCGAACGGCCCGGAGTGATAAGATGTCGGCCTGCCGAAGAAATCTACGAAGATGCCGCTTTTGCCGGCGTCCTGGTCGGAGAGGATGCCTACGATATTCTTGCCGTGCAGCGCCTTCAACAGATTCTTAACGTCCATGCCCTTCCTGATGACCTTGCAGCCGTTAGATTCTCTAAGCCGGTTCAGGAGCTCGTTCAAACGCTTCATCTTCTGCTCTCTCACCAGGACAAGTATCGGAAAGCCCACGACCGAGCTCACAAGGCTCGAGAGTTCCCAGTCGCCGAAGTGCGCGGTAAGGAGTATCGTGCCTCTTCCCGACTTCGCGGCGTTACGGATGCGCTCCATATTCACTATTTCAATATATCTGTCTACGTACTTACGATCGATCTTCGTCAGGTTCAATACCTCGACGAACGTCTGGACCATATTGCGGTAGACCGACTTTGTGATGCGGCGAAGCTCACGAGGGCTTTTCTCCGCGCCGAAAGCAGCCTTTAAATTTGCATAGGCGACGAGCCGCCTGTCTTTATTGACAAAGAAGGCGAGATCGCCCAGCCGTCTACCGAGCCAAAGGGAAACGCTGATCGGCACCACGCTCAATATTATATTGAGGACCCTAACGGCTATATAAGCGGCGTAATCTATCAACAAGAAGCTCCTTACCTTTTGTTATCTCCAGCTCTATCACCAAAGTCATTACGGTGTAACCGGCGAACGAGAGAGACATCCTGCGAAGCTTCACCTCGTCCTTCTCGGTCGTCAGAAGAAAGTCAAACGACCTTTCGCTGCACCTCTTCACTATCCGCTCGGCGTCGGATTCTTTATAATTGTGATGGTCTCCGAAGATGATATGCTCTGCCACATCGGCGCCGAGGGAATGCGCGGTCTCTTCGAAGTGTCCGGGATCGCCTATGCTGGAAAGAAGGACGACCCTCTTAGAGTTCAGGAAATCGAGCGGATACTTTTTACGCGCCTTGTAATCGTAAAGACAGACCGGTTTATGCAGCGACTCCACAAATACGAGGCCGGGATTTATTTTTAGAAGCTCATCCTTTATATTTTCCAGGCCTGATATTCTTTTATCCACTTTCGTAAATACGATCACCGACGCCCTCCTGACGGCGTCTTTAGGTTCGCGCAATACGCCGCGCGGAAAGAGGCGGCCGTTACCGAACGGATCACCGGAATCGATCAGAACTATATCAATATTTCTCTGGAGCTCCCAATACTGAAAACCGTCGTCCAGGATCGCGGTATCGCTGCCGTATAACTTTATCGCCTTATGCGCGGACCTCACCCTGTCCTGGCCCACCAGTATCGGCGTATCGGGGAGCTTCCTCTTCAACATCGTCTGCTCGTCCCATCCGTACCCCCGGATCAATACCGTCACCGACTTGCGAAGATCCTCGCCCATAATGCTGACAAGCCTTATCACGAAAGGCGTCTTGCCGGTCCCGCCCAGAGTAAGGTTGCCGACGGAGATTATCCTGAGCGGCACCTTCTCAGACCTGAATATGCCGACATTATAAAAGAGCCGCCGCACCCCTAAACCGGCGCCGTAAACGAGTGAGGCCAGATACAATATAAATTTGATGGGCATAAATACGGGCGCGTCTCTTTTGTCGGTCATCAATGAGAGCATGAATTCACGCATTAGATGAACCTGCCTATATCGTTCAAGTTTTTCTCGGTCGCGCCTTGATTCTCGATGACCACTGCCTTCGCTGCCCTTCCAAGTTCGAGCCGCTTGTTTTTATCGGCAAAGAGGTTGTAGAGGACCGGCCCAAGCTCGTCGCTGTTATCGATCCTTATCGCCGCGCCCTTCGCCAGAAATGCCTCTGTGATCTTCTTAAAATTGAACATGTGGTAGCCGAACACTACAGGTTTCTCGTAAATGGCCGGTTCGATCGGGTTCTGCCCGCCGTGTTTTATCAGGCTGCCGCCGATGAAGACGACCGCGGCTATGGAGTAAAAGTCGCTCAGGCGACCAATTGTATCAAGAATGTAGACTTTGGGGCCAGTAGCCAGTGTCCAGGGTCCAGATAAGTTAGATAGACGGATCGGGTCGAATCCGAATCTTTTGATTATTTCTTCAACCCGATCCACTCTCTCAATATGCCTTGGTGCGATCAAAAGCTTTAGAGTCGGGAATTTTTCTACCAGGTCTTTGAACGCGGCGATGATTGTCTCTTCCTCGCCTTCATGAGTGGAACCGGCAACAAGAAGTTCATCCGCCTCTCCCATTCCGAGCTCTCTTCTTATATTATCGCCAATCACCGGTGCCATTTTGGCCTGGACATCGAATTTCATGTTCCCAGTTACCTTGACCCGCTCATGTCTCGCGCCCAGTTCGATTACCCGCCCCGCATCAACCTTCGATTGCATGCAGAGCGCATTCATGTTCCTTAAGATTTTCCTTAAAAATTGCTTAACGATCTTATACTTACCGAAAGACCTGTCCGAGATCCTGCCGTTAATAAGTATCGCGGCTATCGCTCTTCGTTCTATCTCTTTAAGGAAGTTCGGCCATATTTCAGTCTCGACCATCACGTAGGCCTTCGGCCTAATGAGCTTTATGACTTTTTTTACAATGAACGAAAAGTCGAGAGGAAAATATATTACTATCGCGTCTTTCGCAAATATCTTTTTTGCAAGGTCATTTCCCGTTTTTGTTATTGTTGAAAATATTATCGTCCGCCCGGGAAACCTTGCTTTCAAGAGCGGAACAAAATCACGGCAGAGCGCTACCTCACCCACGCTCACCGCCTGTATCCATATCGCGTCCTTAGCCTGCGCAAGCGCATCGCGCTTCGCCTTATCGTATTTACCGAATCGCTCGAGAAAGTCTTTGTGCAGCTTTCCCTTAAAGACAAGGGTCGGCAAATAAAAGAGCGAGAATATGAAAAATCCTATGTCGTATAGCATGGCTCTCTATGCTCGCGGATGCGCTTTGTCGTAGACCGACTTCAGGCGCTCCATCGTAACGTGCGTATAAACTTGAGTCGTTGACAGATTCGCGTGGCCCAGCAACTCCTGCACACTGCGAAGGTCCGCGCCGCGGTCCAACAGATGCGTCGCGAACGAATGGCGAAGCGAATGCGGCGAGATGTGCTCCGCGACGCTCGTCCGGCTTATATACTTATCGAGGATGCGCCTGACGGATCTGTCGGTGAGGCGTGTGCCGTTTTTATTCAGGAATACCGCGTCCTTATCCTTTACCTTTACTTCCCCGTCGCGTTTCTCGAGGTATTTCCTCATAGCGCTGACCGCGGGCGAGCCTATCGGCACCATCCTCTCCTTCGAGCCCTTGCCGAATACTTTGATGACCTCACTTATGAAATCGACATCGTTCGTATCGAGTCCTACGAGTTCGCTCACGCGTATGCCGGCCGAATAGAGCGTCTCGAGAAGCGCCTTGTCCCGCAGTCCGAACACATCGTCCTCGGACGGGCTCTGGAGGAGCTTTGCGATCTTACCTTCATCCAGCACGACCGGTAATTTTTTGTCAAGCTTCGGCGTGGATAACGATGTGACGGGATTTGTCTTTATGTAGCCTTCCCTGAAGAGAAACCTGAAGAAACTGCGCAAGGATGCGAGCTTGCGCGCGATCGTCCTTTTCGAAAAGTTCTTCGTCCTCATCTCCGCAAGGAATCTTCTAAGAAGGAGATGGTCGACGGAGGCCGCATCTTTCTCTCCGAGGAACTGAGCGAAAGATTTCAGGTCTACGGTGTAGTTCGTTATCGTATGCGGCGACGAATTCTTCTCTCCCCGAAGATAGTTTATGAACTTCGCTATATATCTCTGCATCAGCTGACAGCTTCACCTTCCTTCTGACTGCCGGCCTCCTTGGACAGGACGCTTGTCCCAACATCGGGAAGCTTCGTCGAAGTGAACGTGCATTTCGGGTACTTCGAGCAGCCGTAGAATGCGCCCCGCGACGAACGCCTCTGGACGAGCTCACCGCCGCACCCCGCAGGGCACTTGACGCCGCTCGTGATAGACTTAGCGGACTTACATGTCGGATAGTCGGAGCAGCTCAAAAATTTTCCGCGGCGCCCCCATTTTATTACCATCGGCTTCCCGCAAAGTTCGCATATCTGGTCCGTCGCGCCCACCTCTTTCTTGACATCCTTCATCTCGAGCTTCGCGCGCTCGACCGAATGTATGAACGGCGAATAGAACGCCTTCAATACCATGAGCCAGTCGGCCTCGCCCTCTTCTATTCCGTCGAGCTCGTCCTCCATCTTCGCGGTGAACGCGACATCGAGCACCTTCGGAAAATGCTTCATCAGAAGCCCCACGACGATTACCCCGAGCTCCGTCGGGTGGAAGTAACCGGACTCCCGCCTGACATAGTCTCTCGCCGTTATCGTCTGTATGATCGGCGCGTAGGTCGAAGGCCTGCCTATGCCGAGCTCTTCGAGCGCCTTTACTAGGCTCGCGTCCGAGTATCTTGGCGGCGGTTTCGTGAAGTGCTGTCCCGGGATGAGGTTTAAAAGATCGAGCGGCAGGCCTATAGAAAGCGCGGGCAATTTCGTCTTCGGCTCTTCGTCTTCGGCCTCTTGCTCTTTTTCGACCTCGTATACGGCCGTGTAACCGTCAAACACGACCTTCGTGTCTGTCGCCTTAAAGAGATGATCCCCCGCCTTTATGTCAACCGTCGTCTGTGAATACACGGCAGGCGTCATCTGGCTTGAGATGAAGCGGTTCCAGATCAGCTGGTACAGTCTCAGCTGATCATGTGAGAGATGATGCTTTACCGAGTCCGGGCTTCTTAACGGAAGCGTGGGCCGGATCGCCTCGTGAGCCTCCTGCGCCCCTTTTTTAGATTTGTATACATTCGGAATTTCGGGATAATATTTCTTACCGTACGTTTCGAGTATGTATTTTTTGGCATCGACTTGCGCATCCTTGGAGATCTTGACAGAGTCGGTCCTCATGTACGTTATAAGGCCGATAGCGCCTTCGTCGCCTATCTCAACGCCCTCATAAAGCGTCTGCGCTATGTGCATCGTCCTCGCCCCGGAGAACCTGAGCTTATTGAACGCATCCTGCTGCAGTTTGCTCGTGGTGAACGGCGGATACGGGTTCCTCTTCTTCTTCGTTTCGCGGATGTCGCTTACCACGAAATGCTCTTTCCTCAATGCCTCGAGCATCTTGTCGGCATCGTGCTTATGTTTAATAGAGACGGCGGCGCCCTTGTATTTTTCAAGTTTCGCGATGAATTTGTCTTTCGGATGGTCGGCCCTTCTCTTCAATTCCGCGATCATGTCCCAATATTCCTGTGGCCTGAACTTCTTTATCTCCTCCTCGCGCTCTGCTATGAGGCGAAGCGTGACCGATTGGACGCGGCCCGCGCTTAAGCCCCGGGCGACCTTCTTCCAGAGTATCGGGCTTATCGAGTAACCTACGATCCGGTCGAGGATCCTGCGCGCCTGCTGGGCATTTACGAGAGCCATGTTGATATCGCGCGGATGCTTGAATGCGGCGAGCACCGCGTCTTTGGTTATTTCGTCGAACTCGACCCTGTAGCATTTCTTGTGAGCGTCGGACAGCTGATTTTTGAGATGCCAGCTTATTGCCTCGCCCTCGCGGTCAGGGTCGGCCGCCAGATATATGGCGGTCTTATTTTTAGCGTCCTTCTTCAAGCTCGATAGGTTCTTCTTCCTGTCGGACATCACAATATATTGGGGCTTAAAGTCATTTTCGACGTCCACGCCGAGCTTCGATTTCGGCAGGTCTATTATGTGGCCCATGCTCGCCACGACCTTATAATTTGAGCCCAGGAATTTGTTTATCGTCTTGGCCTTGGCCGGTGATTCGACTATTACAAGATTCTTCGCCATTGAATTCTCCTTTACCCCTTCTTCACGAACTGTTTTCCGGGCAGTTGAACAATCAGCTTCTTCAGCTCCAGATCGAGCAAGATCTTCGACGCCTTCGCCTGTTCGATCCCGGCCTTCTCTATCACTTCATCCACATACATCGGCTCGTCGGATAAATTCTTATAGATCTTGCGCTCATCCTCGGTCAATGAATTATAGATATATGCCTTCGTCTGCCTTGCTATTTTTCCATCGATCGCCTCGCGGCCTTCTCCCAGAGCAGGCGCAATCTCCTTGATGGACAATTCTTCCAGTATATCGTCAACCGATTGGATGAGGCATGCGCCGTCCCTGATGAGTTCGTTGGTGCCGGAGCTCGTCGTCGACGAGACCTTGCCCGGGACCGCGAATACCGTCCTGCCCTGCTCCGCCGCGAAGTTCGCGGTAATGAGCGCGCCCGAATCCTTCGCCGCCTCAACCACAACTACGCCGAGCGACAGGCCGCTTATTATGCGGTTACGCGCCGGAAATTGTCCCGGAAACGGCTCAACATCGTCTTCGTATTCCGTAATGACCGCGGCGGTCGCAGCGATCTCTTCATACATTTTTTTATTCTGAGGCGGGTAGATAAAGCCGTGACCGCTCCCCATGACCGCAATCGTCCTGCCTTTTGCCTTGAGAGCACCCCTGTGGCCGGCCGAGTCTATCCCGATCGCCATACCGCTAACGACCGTTACGCCTCGCACCGCAAGCTCAAATCCGAGTTTCTCAGCCGTCTCGAGTCCATAGATGGACGCTCGCCGCGAACCGACTATTGCTACCGCCATCTCATCGGACTCCAGCAACGTGCCATTAACATAGAGCTGTTTCGGCGGCGTATGTATATTCTTCAGATTCTTCGGATACTCCGCATCATCTATTGTAATTTTCCGTATCATACATGAACCGTTGATAAAAATTGATTCCACCGCCGCGGACGGATTACTTAGAGCTCGTCCGACCGCGGCGGTGTTAGGGAAAATTTTACTTCTTTTTCGGTAAAATCAATCCAAACAGCGTCCAGCTGCCGATGATGACTACAAATGTCAGGCTGACCGCGTTCAGGATGACGAGCTTGCGCGTGATCGCTTCCTTCTCCCGCCTGAAGATATCGAGTATGTAATCTTCTTCCGAGGACGTCCTGAGGGCGTTGCCGGTCTTTATCTTCTTCATCAGCATCGTCGTCGCCTTATCGTTGAGCGATGCCGCCTTCCGTATCAAAGGCAGGCCGATGATGCCGTAGTTGAAAGCGAGGATTATGAGCAGTGTCGCCCCGGTCCAGAGCCGCGCTTTTCTTGTCATAATAACCCCTCTCACCTTGCTACTTGCTACTTGCTACTTGCTACTATTTCTACAATCTTCTCCACGACTTGTCTGACTGTTAATTTTCCTGTATCAATACAATGGTCGCACCTAGCATATAGCGGCGCCCTCTTGGCGATCAGCGTCCTTATCTTCAGCTTCGGGTCTTCGACGTTAAGGAGCGGCCTGTGCTTGTACTTCTTCGTCCGCCCCATTATGACATCTTCGTCCGCGGTAAGGCATATCACGATGCCATTAGATTTCAGGTTGGCCAGGTTCTCTTCCCTTATGACGACGCCGCCGCCCGCATCTATTACGAGCCCCTCTTTATCTGAAAGTTCGCGCACCACAACGCTTTCGACGCCGCGGAAATAGTCCTCGCCCTCTTTCGTGAATATCTCATTTATCGTCCGTTTCTCGCGCTTCTCTATCTCCCCGTCGGTCGAGACATACTGAAGCCCGAGCTGGTTCGCTAATCTAGTCGCGATCGTCGTCTTGCCGGTGCCCATAAAGCCGATGAGAACAATGTTACGCATAAGTAACCATTAGGGATATGGGTTACGGGGTACGGGATACGTTACCCGTTACCCATACCCCGTTACCCTTTTTTAGAATCTTTTAATCTGACTCAAATATCCTTTATAATTTCTGCGCATCTCGGAAATAGAATCCCCGCCGAACTTCGTGAGAATCGCATTCGCTATCTCGATAGCGACCACCGCCTCGCCTATCACGCCCGCGGCCGGGACCGCGCAAACATCAGAGCGCTCAACGCTGCCGTGGACGCACTTTTTCGACTTTATGTTGACGCTCGCGAGCGGTTTTCGCAATGTAGAGATCGGTTTCATCGCGGCGTGGACCCTTATGTCTTCGCCGTTCGTCATCCCGCCTTCGATGCCGCCCGCATGGTTTGTCTTGCGGAAGAACCCTTCCTTCTTCGAATAGAATATCTCGTCGTGCGCCATCGAGCCGCGGACGGAGGCAAGTTCAAGACCTGCGCCGAAACCCACCGCCTTCACCGCCTGTATCGACATCAGCGCACCTGCTATTATCCCGTCAAGCCTTCTGTCCGCCTGCGCGTAACTGCCGAGCCCCGGCGGCACGCCGTTGACGATAACTTCAAATACTCCTCCGAGCGTATCGCCTTCAAGACCAGCCCTGTCGATCTCTTTGCACATCAGACCTGAGGCCGCGCGGTCCGCGCATCGGACCGGTGATTTCTCCGACAATGTGACTATCTGGCTGAACCCCAATCCTTTGTGTATCGATTCGATCCTGCCGATAACCATGACGTGGCTCGTAACGCGAATATCGAATTCCGCCAGTAACATTTTACAAAGCGCCCCGACGCCCACCCTCGCGACAGTTTCGCGTGCGCTCGCGCGCTCCAGCACATCCCTGACATCTTTTGAATCGTATTTCAACACGCCGGCCAGGTCCGCGTGTCCCGGGCGCGGATCCAGGACTATCGGCAGCCGGTCTATGGAATTATCGACATTCTTCACCATTATGGCAATGGGGCTCCCGATCGTCTTCGAACGCCGCAATCCAGACAGAATTTGCGCCGTATCGCGCTCGATCTTCATCCGAGCGCCGCGGCCGTAGCCGGCCATCCGCCTGCATAACTCTTCGTCTATCGCTGACTTATCGATCTCGAGCCCTGCCGGCATGCCTTCGAGTATCGCGAGCATGCATTGTCCGTGCGATTCGCCGCTGGTCAGATATCTAAGCATAACTGCCTCCTTAGTATAAATTCGAAGCACGAAATCCGAAATACGAAACAAATTCTAATTTTCGAAATTCGAATTTCGGATTTGTTTCGAATTTCGATATTCGTATTTCGTATTTAACCTCAAAACAATCCTCCAAAAAACAGCCCCAATATCCTATTCCCGAAAAACATCGCGACTATCGCCGCGAGCGACAGGAACGGCCCGTAAGGAATTATCTCCCGCCCATCGCGCATCTTTAAAATTATTCCCGGCACTGCGCCGAAGAACGGCGCTATGAAAAATGCAAGCATAACGAGCTTCAACCCCAAAAATGAGCCGATCATCGCCATCAGCTTTACGTCGCCGCCGCCCATCGCCTCTTTCTTGAACGCGAATTTGCCGAATACGCCCAAAAGATAGATGCTCCCGCCGCCCGCGAAGGCACCGACGAGCGAGGTCAGGAGCCCCCGCAGCCTCGAGGCCTCCGTCATGATGGACGGGAATAGAAATGCGAGGACGAGCCCCACCACGATACCGCCGAGCGATATCTCGTCCGGTATTTCCTGCATCTTAAAATCGATGAACGTTGCGACTATCAGTCCGCATACAAGGACGGAATACGCCAAGAACTTCGGCGTAATGCCGAATCCTAAAAAAAGCGCCGTCAGCAAAATAGCTGTCAATGATTCAACGAGCGGATACCTGTAAGATATCTTCGTCTTGCAGAATCTGCATCTGCCGAGAAGGAGGAGATAGCTTATCACCGGGATATTGTCGCACCACAGGATGTCTTTCTTGCAATGCGGACAATGCGATGCCGGCACTACGATCGATTCGTTCTTAGGCATCCTGCATATGCAGACATTCAGGAAGCTGCCGACCACCAGCCCGAAGACAAAGACGATAAATGCCACCAAGACCGTCATGACTGCCCCTTCAACGCCTCTTTAAGCGCCTTCCGCATTACGTTTACTGGCGCTTTCGCTCCCGTCCATATCTCAAAAGCTATCGCGCCCTGGTATAGAAGCATCCCGAGCCCCGTGACCGCATGGAGCTTCAACGCGTTCGCGCGCCTGACAAGCTCCGTGAACGCTCGGTTGTAGACGAGATCGTAAACACTTAAGCCCGGATGCAGGAGCGTCGCGTCTATCGGTAAAGGATCCGACTCTTCCATCCCTATCGGGGTCGCGTTAACGAGAAGCTCGCTCTCTTCGAGCTTCTCTCCTATATCCTTTGAGCCGACGATCTCGAGCCGGTTTTCATCAAAGTACTCGCCGTAATGTTTTTTAAGCCCGTCGGTCTTCGACTTGTCAATATCCGAGACGAATATCTTCTTAGGGGAGTTGCCGAGATACATGATGGCCGCATGCGAGGCCCCGCCCGCGCCGAGCACGAATATCTTCTTCCCTTCCGGCTCGAACTTCAGATCCTCGACGAGCGATCTGTAAAAGCCCGGCCCGTCCGTATTGTAGCCGCGAAGGGATCCGTCCCCTGCAATATTTATCGTATTGACGGCACCACACCGCTCGGCATTCGCGTCGAGAGAGTCCTTGCGCTCGAGATACTCCTTCGCCTTTATCTTGTGGGGGATGGTGACGTTAAGGCCGGATATCTGTCTCGAAGCAGCTACTTTAAGGAAGCTCTCCAGCCTCTCAGGCTCGACATCGTAGAGTAGATATTCGGCGTCTATCCCTAGCTCCCGGAATGCCGCATTCTGCATGGCGGGTGAAAGCGAATGCCTTACCGGATGGCCGATTATTCCATATTTGAGTTTCATATGCCTACCTCATACCATTGCATATGGAACCATCTGAATAAAATTGAGTTGGGTTTTGTCATTAAGACGTGCTGCTCTTATAGACGAGTTTATTGACGGCGCTTAAATACGCCTTAATGCTCGCCTCGATGATATCGGTCGAGGCGCCGCGGCCGGATACGACACTGCCTTTGGACAGTATCTTCACCGATACCTCGCCCAGCGCGTCCTTGCCGCTCGTGACAGACCTTATCTGGTAATCGAGGAGCGAGCCGGCCATGCCGGTGATCTTATCGATCGCTTTATAGCAGGCGTCTACGGGCCCGTCCCCGGTAGAAGAGGCCTCTGTCGTCTCGTTGTTCAGTCTCAACTTTATGCTCGCGGTCGGCTTGACCTGGTCGCCCGACGCTATGTAGAAATGGGCCAGGCGGAATTTTTCCGGTATCCTCGATATCTCTTCGTCAACTATCGTCTCGAGGTCCTCATCGAATACCTCTTTCTTCTTGTCCGCGAGCACCTTGAACCGGTCGAACGCCTTGTCGATCTGCTCGCCCTTCAGGGCAAATCCCAGTTTCTTTAATCTTTCGGCAAACGCGTGCCTTCCGGAATGCCTGCCCAGGACGAGGCGCGTCTCCTCGAAGCCGACGTCTTCCGGCCTCATTATCTCGTATGTGATCCGCTCCTTCAATATCCCGTCCTGATGGATGCCGGCTTCGTGGCTGAACGCGTTCGAGCCTATTATGGCTTTATTCGGCTGGACGATCATGCCCGTCAATTTGGAAACCAGGCGGCTCGTCTTATAGAGCTCTTTCGTATTTACGCCGGTCGTGAGGCCTTTAAATATGTCGCTCCTCGTCTTGATCGCCATGACGATCTCTTCCAGGGAAGCGTTCCCCGCCCTCTCGCCCAGGCCGTTAATCGTGCACTCGACCTGCCCGGCGCCGTTCAATACCGCCGCCAGGGAATTGGACACGGCCAGCCCCAAGTCGTTATGGCAATGGACGGATATTACGCACTTGCCGATGTTCGGGACATTGTTCTTTATTCCTCTGATCAATTCAGCAAATTCGAAAGGCGTCGTGTAGCCGACCGTGTCGGGTATATTTACCGTCTTCGCCCCTGCCGCTATCACTGCCTCGACGACCTTGTAGAGGAACACTTTTTCCGTCCTGGAGGCATCTTCGGGCGAGAACTCGATGTCGGCGCACTTGCGATGAGCGTACTTGACGCTCGCGACCGCAAGTTTCAGTATCTCGTCTTCGGCCTTCCTCAATTTGTACTTCATATGTATCTTGGAAGTGGCCAGGAACACGTGGATACGCGACCGCTTCGAATACTTGACGGCGTTGTAAGACGCATCGATGTCTTTCTCAATGGCGCGCGCGAGGCCGCATATAACTGGCCCCTTGACCGATTTCGCGACGGCCTTCACCGACTCGAAATCGCCCGGGCTCGATATCGGGAATCCCGCCTCAATGACGTCGACGCCCAGGATGGCCAGCTGCCTGGCTATCTCGAGCTTCTCATTTATATTGAGGCTCGCTCCCGGCGACTGCTCTCCGTCCCTCAGCGTTGTATCAAATATTATTATCTTCTCACTCATAGCATGTCCTGTTATCGAGGCATTCGTACTGAGCAGGGCGTTAAAATTTCGAGGCAGCGTACGAGAAATTTTATCGAGCGCAATTTTCACATGGCTGCAAATTTTCGGAGAAAATTTGCGCCTAATCGTCAGCATGATGATTGTGGCTGAAAATTGCGCGTCCCTGCGAAGTACAATGCCGAGATCTCTATTTCTCCATCCACGGCATCATCTTGCGCAAGTCCGCCCCCACCTTTTCGATCGGATGAGCGCACTCTTTTTCTAATGTCGATTTATAGTTAGGTCTGCCCGCCTCGTTCTCTCTTATCCACTCGCGCGCAAACTTGCCACTCTTTATCTCTTTCAGCATCTTCTGCATGACCTTACGCGTCCTGTCGGTGATGATCTTCTTGCCGCGCGTGATATCGCCGTAGCAAGCCGTGTTCGAGACCCTGCACCTCATCCCGCTTATTCCGTATTGCTGGATGAGGTCGGTGATCAGCTTCAACTCGTGCAGCACTTCGAAGTACGCTATCTCCGGCTGGTAACCCGCCCCGACGAGCGTGTCGAATCCGGCCTTGATCAGCTCTGTCGCGCCGCCACAAAGGACGGCCTGCTCGCCGAAGAGGTCCGTCTCGGTCTCCTCGTCGAACGTCGTCTCGATGACGCCGGCGCGCGTGCCGCCTATACCTTTGGCGTACGCGAGCGCAATATCTTTGGCCTTCCCCGTCGCGTCCTGATAGACGGCCACGAGGCACGGAACGCCCTTACCCTCTTCGTACATCTTGCGCACGAGCGCCCCCGGCCCCTTGGGAGCGACCATGATGACGTCGATCTTCTTCGAAGGCTTTATCTGTTTAAACCTTATATTGAACCCGTGCGAGAATAGTAACGCCTTGCCTTTCGTCATATTCTCGGCGATCTCATTCTTATAAACTTTTGCCTGTACATGGTCTTCGGTCAATATCTGGACGATCTGACCTTGAGCTGACGCCTCTTTTGCCGAAATGGGATTGAAACCGTCCGCTTTTGCAGTCTCAAAATTCTTCGTCCCGGGAAGTTCGCTCACGATAACGTCGAGGCCGGAATCTCTTAAGTTCAAACTCTGCCCGCGCCCCTGTATGCCGTATCCGATGACGGCGATCTTTTTGCCTTTCAGTAAACCCAGGTCAGCATCTTTGTCGTAATAGATCTTTGCCATTTCTTATTACCCCTTTCTTTTTGACTTTAAATTCGAAATTCTAAATCCGAAATACGAAACAAATTCTAATTTTCGAAATTCGAATTTCGTGCTTGTTTCGGATTTCGATATTCGGATTTCGTATTTATCATTTTTCCTACTCGTTCACCTCAGGTTTTCCCTCAACCTTGAGTCCTTTGTCCTCCGTCCCCATCGCGACCCTTCCCGTCCTCACGACCTCGAGGATCCCGAAGGGGCGCAAAAGCTCGAGGAGCGCCTTTATCTTCGTGTGGTCGCCGGTCACCGCGACGCTTATCGAGTGCGTTCCGGCATTCTCTATTATCCCGCCTATCGACTCTATCGCCTCCAGTACCTCTTTCCTGGTCTTAGGCGTGACCGAGACCTTGACGAGCATCAGCTCGCGGTCTAAAAATGCGCCCTTCTTAAAGTCAACGACCTTTATGACGTCGATCAGTTTATTGAGCTGCTTCTTTATCTGCTCGAGCGTCTTCTCGTCGCCGTCAACGACTATCGTCATCCTGGAGACGGTCGGATCCTCCGTCTCGCCGACTGCGAGCGAGCTTATATTGAATCCGCGCGCGCTGAACAGCCCCGATATGCGCGCGAGAACACCAAACTTATTTTCGACTAAGACTGAGATTGTATGCTTCACGCCAAACCTCCGCCCAGCATCTTGTTAATCGCTTCCCCAGCCGGCACCATCGGATAGACGTTCTCTTCTTCCTCAACATGAAAATCGAGGAAGACGCAATTATCAGTCGCAAGCGCGCGATCAATGGCAGGCCGCACTTCTTCTTTTTTAGTCACCCGTATCCCGACGGCACCGTAACTCTCGGCCAGTTTCACAAAGTCGGGGCATGTCCCGCCCAGGCACGTATATGAGTAGCGTTTCTTGTAAAAAAGTTCCTGCCACTGCCTGACCATTCCGAGGTAGCCGTTATTCAATATCGCGACCTTGACGGGCAGTTTATTGATGACCGCCGTCGCGAGCTCCTGTATATTCATCTGGATCGAGCCGTCGCCCGCGATGTCAAAGACCGTGGCCTTCGGCTTGCCGAACTGCGCGCCGATAGCCGCGGGGAAACCGTAGCCCATCGTCCCGAGCCCGCCGGACGATATCATCGTGCGCGGCTTAGTGAACTTATAGAATTGCGCCGCCCACATCTGGTGCTGTCCGACCTCGGTGCAGATTATGGCTTCGCCTTTCGTGGCGCGCCAGATCTCTTCCAGGACATACTGAGGTTTGATCTTGCCGTCATCCTTATATTTTAAAGGGTGCTTCACCTTCCAGTCCCTGACCGTCTTCAGCCAATCCTTCGTATCGGGCTTCTTCACGGCCTTCACGAGATCCTTCAATATCGTCTTCGCGTCCCCGACTATCGGGATATCGACAGCGACGGATTTCGAAACGCTCGCCGGGTCGATATCGATGTGGATGACCTTGGCGTGCGGGGCAAATGTGTCGACCTTCCCCGTGACCCTGTCGTCGAACCTCGCGCCGACAGCTATGATGAGGTCAGATTCCATTATCGCGTGGTTCGCGTAAGCGGTGCCGTGCATGCCGAGCATGCCGAGCGACAGTTCGTTATCCTGTGGGAATGCGCCAAGCCCGAGAAGCGTCATCGTCACCGGGATATCATTATCGATCGCAAGCTTGCGGACCTCTTCCGAGGCGTCTGATATTATGACGCCGCCGCCCACATATAGTATCGGCCGTTTCGCCTCCGATATTGCCTTGGCCGCGCGTTTGATCTGGCCCGGATGACCTTCATAAGTCGGTTTGTAACCGCGTATATCCACTTTTTCCGGATAGACGAACTCCGTCTCCTTCATCTGGATATCGGACGGAAGATCGATAAGCACAGGCCCCGGCCTCCCCGTAGACGCGATATGGAACGCCTCTTTTATGATCCGGGCGAGGTCATTGACATCCTCGACCAGATAATTGTGCTTCGTTATCGGCCTCGTAATGCCTGTGATATCGGCTTCCTGGAACGAATCGTTGCCTATCAGGAACGTCTTGACCTGGCCCGTGATAGCGACCATCGGGACCGAATCCATGTAAGCCGTCGCAATTCCTGTGACAAGGTTCGTAGCTCCCGGGCCGGATGTAGCCAGGCAGACTCCGACCTTGCCCGTCGCGCGCGCGTAGCCGTCAGCCGCATGCGCAGCCGCCTGCTCGTGGCGCGTCAGGATGAGTTTTAGCGGCGCATCATAGAGCGCGTCGAAAATGGGCAGGACCTGGCCTCCGGGATAGCCGAATATTATCTCGACCCCCTCTTTTCTCAAGCCCTCTATGAGTATTCTTGCACCAGTAAGTTTCATAAAGTTATCCACAATGTAGCGGACGTTTAAACGTCCGCTACTGCAATGCTATGCCTTTAACACAGCTCCCTCTGATGCCGAAGAGACAACCTTAGCATACCGCGCGAGATATCCTTCCTTCTCTTTCGGCTCCGGAGCCCTCCACGTTGACAATCTATTCTTTATCTCATCCTCGCTGACCAGAAGTTCCAGCTTCCTGGCCGGAATGTCTATCTGTATCTGGTCGCCTTCATGGACAATAGCTATCACACCGCCGACCTGCGCCTCAGGCGAAATATGGCCGATGCATGGCCCTTGCGTCCCGCCCGAAAAACGGCCGTCAGTGATCAATGCAACGTCATTGGCTAGCCCCATGCCGACGATCGCCGCGGTCGGAGAGAGCATCTCCCTCATCCCGGGGCCGCCCTTCGGCCCTTCGCAACGTATGACGATGCAATCGCCCTTCCTTATCTTCCCGGCCATGATCGTCGTCATCGCCGCTTCCTCGGAATCGAAGACACGGCACACGCCCTTAAACTTCATCATCGCATCGGAAACCGCGGTCTGTTTTACAACTGAGCCCTCGGGCGAGAGATTGCCCTTCAGGACCGCGATGCCGCCCTCTTTATGATACGCGTTCTTGTAGTCGCGGATGACGTTCTCGTCCAGGATCTGGGCGTCGTTCGCGATCTGGCTTATCGTCTTTGAACTGCATGTCATGATATCGCTAAGCTGATTCTTCATCCGCCTCATGATGGCCGGAATGCCGCCCGCCGATTCCAGGTCTTCCATGAAATGCTCGCCGCCCGGTAGAATATTCGCGATATGCGGCGTATGGCGCGAGATTTCGTCGAACATCTCGATCGGAATATCAATGCCGAACTCTTTCGCGACCGCCATTATATGCAAAACCGTATTTGTGGATCCGCCGAGCGCCATGTCGATCTTAATGGCATTTTCGAACGCCTCTTTCCTGCAAAGAGTCCGGGGCAGGATATTGCGGCGGACCAGGTTCACGATCCGCTCGCCTGACTCCTGCGCTATCCTATCCTTCTTCGCCGACACGGCGAGTGCTGTCGCGCATCCCGGCACACTCATCCCCATCGCCTCGGTCACGCACGCCATTGAGTTTGCAGTGTAAAGCCCCTGGCAAGCACCTGCTCCGGGGCATGCGCACATCTCTAAAGCATTCAGCTCGTCCTGCGAAATGTCGCCCTTCTTGAACCTACCGACTGCTTCGAACGTATCTTTGACCAAAGAGAGCCTGCGCCCGCGTAAATTCCCGCTCATCATCGGCCCTGCGGTAACAACTATCGACGGCACGTTCAGCCGCCCTGCGGCCATTAACATGCCGGGTGTAATTTTATCGCAATTGGTCAGACACACGAGCCCGTCAAATTGATGCGCCTTCATGATGCACTCGACCATGTCCGCAATAAGCTCGCGAGATGCGAGCGAATACCTCATGCCCGTATGTCCCATCGCGATGCCGTCGCAAATTCCTGGAATCCCGAAAAAGAAAGGCACTCCGCCCGCGGCGCATATACCGCGCTCGATAAAGCGCTCGAGCCGTGCCATGTGTATGTGGCCGGGAATGATATCGGTCCTGGACGTGGCCACCGCTATGAACGGTTTAGCCATATCCTCCTTGGATATGCCTGTCGCGTACAATAATGACCGCGCCCCTGCGCGTTCGACACCCTTTTTGATCTTGTCACTTCGCATATAGAGGTACCTCCAAATAGAGTAAGATTATATAATAATACGGTATGTTGTGTCAAATAATTTAGAAAAATAGGAAAATAGCGTCTGTCTCTATTTTTTAAGCCGACCTAAGGAGTGTTTCCTGACAATGCCTGAGGCGGTCCTGCTCGTTGAGGTCATTTATTGTAATCGGCCGTAATATGAATTTAAGCCGATCGATGAACCAACCGGGATTTGTCTTTAGGTCGGCTAATGCGATTATTTCGTTTACGGGTTGATCTGCCAATAGCCGATACAATCTGTAGAAAGATTCCTGATCGTCATTAAGATATGCCCTTCCAATTCCTATTAGGCCCTGCAAGTCGCCAAGGTTTTCGGACTTCCAGTATTGACCATTGATATCGATATATATCACTCTCGCATTCGCATTCCTTAGCGCCGTTACCTGATCGACGTCTAGTATATTTAGCGGCAGTATCGTAACGGTTTCATCATTCACATTATTGCACGCGAACGATACCAGCCCGCCTATCTCGTCGAAGCTTACTTTATATTGCTTGCCTTCCGTCAATTTTCTTATCTTTGTAAGTAAACTCGCCTGGCTCGGCGCTGCATATCCTCGCCATGCTTTGATCGTATAAACTTTCTCCGGAGCATTCGCATCTTTTATTTGCGTATAAGCGTAATCGACCATGTACGCCATCAGTATCTCGCGGTTTAACTCTTTCTCTTTATCCATCGCATATATCACGACATTGATCCTATTCCGCGTCTCCTCTGCCGTCTGCCCGCGCATCATATCGCTGAAGCAATATCGCGAGATAACCGCGGCGGTTGGCACGTTGCTTTCAGATGTAACCGCCGCGGTTGGCGCAGGTCCAACTTTAGCAACCACTCCAAGATCAACCAGCACCTTCGCCGCCTCAGCGTTAATCGCGACACCCTCGCCCAGCGCCGCATTCAGAAGTTCTAAGTTATCTCCCGGACCGCGTATCGCCCTCAGCACCTCCGCCGGCGTCGAATCTTGCCGGGTAAGGGCTTGTGGTAATTCCGGCATCTTACCCGGCAAGGGCATGGTTGCCTGTGCCTTCATTATTTCAGCAGACAAAACTTCCGCTGGCGCCGTGTACAGCTCGACCGCAGCTGGCTTTGCATGCGAAAGAATATCAGCATGAGCCTTGCGCACCGCTACAGGATCACCCCTTACAACACGTCTGATAAAGTTAACAATCTGTTCGCCTTCTAAATAATTTTGATATGACGGGTCACGTGTATCTAAATTCCATTCTGACTTCTTTTCCCAAGCTGATTCATTTAGATCATGGAGATAGTTCAGCAAATCCATAGGCAGCTTCAAGACAGCCCTATAATACCGCTCTAAACCGCGTCTATGTGCCGGCAAACCTTCGGCTAATTTCAGCACGTCTTTATCGATTATTGGGCTGTCGAATGCCTTGCTATGCATAATATCCCGCATCTCATTTTTTCTTAAAGACAGCCAGAGCGCGTAACGTCTGTCATATTCGTATTCGCCGCTTGCTTCATCTCTTGATTCTCCGCACGCCTTTTCGAATCTTTCTTGAATCACATTATCATAATAGCCATACCACTCATCAAAGAATTTATATGCTTTATACTCTGCCGCCGCCTTTGCCGCGCCTCTGATAATCGCCATCGCTTCAGGATTAATCTTCTCGCCTAATATTTCAATACTTTCGGTATCGGCCAATTTGCGCAACGCATCGAGTCTG
>Ga0315293_10000525_pt1 | contig 35720 bp, 63 predicted proteins | sample YL17G13_20_MG_FD_203071 | JGI IMG/M metagenome (GOLD analysis project Ga0315293, IMG submission 203071) | Sediment microbial communities from Yellowstone Lake, YNP, Wyoming, USA - YL17G13_20 | ecosystem: Environmental > Aquatic > Freshwater > Lake > Sediment | place: USA: Wyoming | collected... | reverse complement strand
AATGCATTACAGGCAGATAGAGTGTTAGATGCAGGTGTAGAATACAAAATTGCACGCTACGCACATCTTGCAACAGCACCAATTACTGCAGACCTTCTTGCAGAGTTGGAGAATGGCTAATTGATTTAGAAGAGAGCACATCGTAATGGTGTGCTCTTTTTCTTTTTACACTACACACTATATATATGGGTGGGTAATAAAACCTTATTACGTAGGGTGGGGAATATTATGCACTAAGCACTCATATTACATTTATTTAACATTCTGTTTAACGTTAAATAAGTTTTCGTGGGGTTTTTAGAGGTTTGCGTTAAACAAAACATAGGTTTTAGCTTGAAACAAGGAGTTGTATCACCCCTTTTGGTCTAAAGAACAACATTTACAAACACAAAAAAGCCTTGCTTATGGGCATACATATAGCATTAACATGAAACAATACACATTTGTACCAACAACATTCATAGAACATTCTATCATAGTCTTAGGAAGAACTATGGTATGGCAGGATAATATTATCTATAGAGGATATTGTTATCTTGGTGCGGATTAAATAGCTATAATTCTTGAGAGATGTATAAACTCTTACAAGCTTGTGGGGCTACTATGTTATTCTGTAAAGGAGACTATCAATCTTCCTTACAGTATATAGAACACTTTGATAGGGTGTTTAATGACAAGTTAGTGCAGACTATAAAACCAAGCAGTCTACTTATTAGAAAGATGATACAGTTCTAGTAAGAGACTTTAAAGTATGGTAACATACAATGTATTACAGCATGTAAATGTTGTATATAGACATATAAACCACATGTCTATACCTCTCTTAGGTTTGTGGTAAACCTATCTAACATGCTGGGCTATATGGTGTGGAGACACTGTTAACAATTAGGCGTTGTTATTCTAGTTCAGTTATTTTAACTAAAAACTATTACTATCAGGGATGTGGTCTGCATCCCTGAGTCCTAAACTTTAAAAGGACATGTCTTCCTTATAATAGACAACAATGTTATGGCAGTAAATTTTCAATTGCTTAATAAGCAAACAAAAGAAACAGTGGCATTAGTTCAAGTTGATGAACTTATATGTCAGGATGTATTCAACTGCACTCATCATTCTAAATGGTGGGGTGGAGAAGTGTTTAACTGGTACGACACTATAGGATTTCAGTTAGCTTGTGGTTTACAGTTGGAAGATGGGGAGAACTCTGTTAGAGAGTATTACAAGAATTCAGAACTTTGGAAGGAAGAGTATCCAATGATTGATAGTGTTATATCTTACTTACAGAAGTATTACACTAGTAGTAGTTGGAGTTAAGTATTTAAGGTTGGCTAATCTAGTAATAGAGAGGCCAACCCTTTTTTTCACACACAGAAGAGTTTGTCCTCTATAAAAGATAATGTTTACTTATGTCACACAAAGACTTTATACACACAGGATGGTGGGCTCCTACATTAACCACAACAGAAGATCCAGAATTAAAAGTGATAGAAAGAGATAATGGATATTCTTGGAGTATTAGCTTCTATGTAGGTAGTCATAAGATAGACCATATTAACATGGAGATGTTAGGTGGTACTAAACTAGATGCTGATGTTCTTAGCCTCTTAGTCTATAATGAAGAAGGTGTATTGTTAGGACCTCTTTATAAAAGATTAGAAGATGCCTATCATATAATGCACTGATATAAGAGCCTGTAACAGGGCTCTTTTGTTTAATGCACCACAATCTATCTTCCCAAGGGTGAGCAGTTGTAACAGTTAACCAATGCTACGTGTAGTATGTTTTCTGGATAGCATAAATGGCCAAGTGCTAAATATGCTATTACAACTGAGTGCAGAGGGTACAATTATTTATTTCACACATTAAACAATTATATTATGAATGCAAAATTAGAATTCTTAAATGCTACAAAAAGCAATAAACTTTTATGTTCTACAATTACTCTCTCTTATGATTGGAATAGTGGCACTATGTTTAATCTTAAACCAGGGTATACACCAGAAGAGTATGATATTTTTATTAAAAACCTAGATTTTGACTATGATTCAGGTTATGGTACACAACATTTATATGGTACTATATGGTGTGAAAATGGTGTATGGTTTGATAGACACGAATATGATGGGTCAGAACATTGGGACTTTCATAAATATCCTACAATACCAGCATTAGAACAATGGGGTGTTGATGTAGTTAATTCAGATGAATATGCAGAAGATAGACAAAATGAATCTGACCTTAACTCTTTAAAAAATCAATCAAATGAGCAATAACATAAATGCTGTACAACAAGCTGAAAAAGCTTTAGCAGATGCTAAACCATATGCAAAACCTATATTAGAATGGCAAATAAAACAACTTGAAAAAGATTGCAGTAGTCAATGGACAAGTAGTAGGAAATATGAAGCATTACAAAATGAAATTAAAACTTTACAGAATTTTATAAATACCCAATTATGAGTAAAGAAATAGTTTACTGGAAACAAAAAGATGGTAAATTGGTGTCTATAGATGATATGGACACCAATCATCTCAAAAATGTACTTAAAATGATTGTGAACAATAGTAACAAGCATAAAAAGAAGCAAGAGTTTAAACTCAATGGTGATATGGCTAATGAGTTTAACGATTCTTATATTTCTTCTGAAGAAGATTATTGGGATGGTGATGAATCTGATAAAGCTGTACAATAATATTGATATGAAAACTATTAGCTCTCTGAGTTTAGCCTGTAAGGTTTAGAGGGTACAACTGAGTGCAGAGGGAACATATTTATTCACACACATTAAAAATTAAACACATGAAAAAGTTATTCATTGCATTAACATTTGCTGCTCTTCCATTTCTATTAGTATGGATGGCATTTATTCTTACAGCATTCTCATTCAATCCTATTGAGACATTCAGAGATGGTAATTTCTGGGGTGTTTGCATCATCTATTGGTTTATGTATGTATGCCTAATAGGCTTCATAATAGAAATGGTAGATGAGGATATGAAATTAAATCAAAACAATAAATTCTAAACCATGAACACAACAATCATTAAAGAAACATCAGATGAATCTATTCATGCTCAACAGGAAGAAGTTCTTGACCAATGGGTTGTTGACCTATTGGAAGGAAGAGAACCAGATTTCTGGTGGGTATATTAAATCACATTAAAACTTATAACAATGTCAATTGACCTTATTAAAGATAAACTAGAAAAGCAATTAGAATTGTTGGCTGAACTTGAACAAGCATATTCTGCTGAACTATGTAAATACGTAGTTAAATATGAATACAATGAAGGAGATAGAAAAGTGTTCTCTCTATATGATAGAGAAGAAGACAAGCTTATTAAAATGGACAAGCATGAAAGGATTATGTCTTGGTTCAAGATTAGAAACATCGATCTTAACAAAGTAAAATTTATTAATTAACAACAAAACTCACACACAATGGGAAAGAAATCTTTTTATTTATTAATGACAGCAGCATCATTCTTCTTCTTTATTGCTGTATCTTTGGCATTAACATGTGTTATGCCATGTACAAGAACTAATGCAATTATTGTATTAACAGTTTGCATATTTGGTTCCTTGATAACAATAGCTTGGTTTGATTCGTTCACCAAGGCTAAAAAATAGAGTTTTAATAGGTATGGATATAAATAATCGCCTGGTGTTTCTACACTGGGCTTTTTTCATTACATTAAACAATTTAAATCAATTAAAATGACAGACTCATTAAAAAAGTTATTAATTATGCTATCATTAGTCATAGGACTAATTATTTGTTGCATTCTATCTTCATGCTCAGCTAATAAATATGGTTGTGGACATGGAGCACCTAAACAGACATGGAACAAAATGGTTAAACGTATTAATTCACAATAAATAATTATGTGTGTGGGTGGTCCCTGAAACTCTTATGAGCGTAGGGGATTCCACATCATTAAAATTTTGAAATCAATGAAATATCTATTATTTTTAACAATGCTCAGCTGTACAAGACAAATTGCTCATAAGCCTACACACAGAGAAATTAAAAAGGCTATGAGATATAGTACATCATTGTACGCACAGCCATCAATTAAAACACATTAATATGCACATCACAGGTAAGCTAATATTTAAATCATACAAGCCTCTAAGACTTGAAAGAGGTATGTTGTTCCTTGTTAGACAGAATAAAGACATGGTTATATTCCAATTGACTGTTATGCCAATTGATGTAGATGCATATCTACAACTCAATGGTTATCCTGTAGATCCATATATAATACTAGAAGGTAATAAAAATCTTGATGAGGATTATATAATTGCCTATCCACATCAAATAGGATGGTGGGATGTAGGAGAACAGTCTGATGAGCTATATGATATTACATCTAAAGAGATAAATCAAATCTTAGACAATGATTGTCGTGTTGATATAGAGGTGGAAGATGATGAATATGATGTTAGAGGATTTCCTATTCCTCTATTCATACAAGACAAAGCAATCCTAAGTCATCCTCTAGAGGAAGAGAATGATGATGATGATGTTGAATATTTCTTTGATGATGATGAAGAATACTTACCACCAAGTTCTAATGATGAATGGGAAAATCAATTTACTAATCCAAAAAACAATCTTTATGACCAAGATTAAACAAAGTCTTTTGATGAGACTATTTGGCATTAAGCCAAAGAACAATGACCTACAGCTAAACAAATTAACACCAACTGAAAGACCATTCAATGTACGAGAGTATAACCAATGGTGTAGACAGTTTAATGTAAGTTCAAGAATACACCATAGATAAAATATTATGGGGATGGATGAGAATTATGTGCCTGGGAAACTGGGCACATTTTCTTTTTAAACAATTTTATAAACATAGAAATCAAAAATTAAAACAATGAAAGCATTATTAAGTAAATCACCATTAAGAAACATTAAATGGTTGAAAGCAGGTTCTAAAAAAGCGTTAAGTATTTTGTCTGGTATAAACAGACCAATCGTTTCATCTCATGTAAATCCTATTGCTGAGTCTATTAGCAAAATAGATATATTGAGACCTGTAATTGTTGCTGAACTAAGTTTTATTACAGGAAGAATGACCAAGTATATAATTGATGGTCAGCACATGTTCACTGCATGCCTTAGGAACAACGTAGATATTCCATACGTACTTATTCCTATTAAAGATCCTAAAGAATTAATTGAGGTTCTTGCTTTATTAAATGCAAGTTCTAAGAATTGGTCTATACAAGATTATGTTACAGCATGGGCATCTTTGATTGAGGATTATATAAAGCTAAACGAATATCAATCTACTTATGATTTTGAGTTCAGTATCCTTGCTGATATCCTATCTGGAGGAATGGCAGGATCTGGTGGATCAACCTCAAGAAAGATAAAAAGAGGAGAATTCAGAATTATAGATGAGAAACAAAACGTAGAAATAGTTAAGCAATTAACAGATCTTTTAAAGATTGTTAATCGTATGAGCAGATTTGAGAATAGATATTTGTGTAGTGAGTATGTTAAATTTAGAAGATCTATAAGTTCATATGATCATGATCTATTCATCAAGAAGATAAAAAGAAATAAAACCAGGTTTGCTCTTGCTACACAAGAATCAGGTAGACTATTTGAAATGTTCAAAACAATGTAAACAATTAAAACCCCACAACCATGCGTATTAAAAGCACACGTTTAGAATGGTGTAGTAGAGACCATTCTAGAGACAACATTTTAGTCCTAGACAACACTGCTAATTCATTTTGTCTTATAGATAGAATATTTGCTCATACAGGCAGAAAGTCTAATAGATTGACAATCACCAAACATAAATACTTTTATGCTCCTTCAGAAGAGTATAAACAATTTGTTGTTAGGTTTAAAAGAACAAAATAATGAGAAGATTCTATGCAATGGAGAGAGATGTGTATGTTAATTACATCTCTCTTCTTACAGAAGAGCCTGTAAGGCTTGAAGATACACCATTTGATTATGGTTTTAGAGGCTTAACAGCCAAAAGAGCTAGACAGCTCATATATACAGAGAAAGAAGGAAAAGCACTCCAAGTTATAAATAGGAATGTTATTTTGCTTGAAATCAAAGAAAAATATTAAATTTGTCATCTAAAATTTTAAAACATGAAGAAATTAGTTCTTATTATTGCATCATTTGCATCATTTGCATCATACGCACAGAAATTACAAAAGCCAAACCTTAGTGTAGGTCTTGTAACAGCACTTCCTACAGACGCTAACAGTGAGAAAGTACATGTAAATCTTGGTTCTACATGGTTTCAAGTGAGTACAAAGTATAATAACAAGTTTACAGGTATTGTAGACTTTGGTTATGTACGTTTCAAGGCTGATCCTGAGACAAACTTTGCTACAGTACCAATGATGGTTGGACTAAAGTATTTTGTTAATGAGAGTGCCTATTTTGGTTCTTCAGCAGGATTATCATTTTATAACAAGAAAGACAATGGTACAACATCATTCTCATTTGCTCCATTCATAGGAGTTAAAATGAATCATGTTAATGTTGATGCACGTTATATTAGTATTGTTGAGAAAACAAACCCTGTTAAAACCATTGCATTAGTAGTGGCATACACTTTGTAATATTTATATTATATTTGTAATAGATTTTTATATTCATTTTTTTTTGATTCCCCTTATGTTTCTACATGAGGGGTTTTTATTTCTTAAATTTGCACATTATGATAGAAGCAATATGTATTGATGACACTAAAAGACCTAAAGAGATTCCTGTTGATAAATGGGTGAAGAAGGGAGAAACCTATTACATTATATATACAGTGTGGAGCATTCCTTCACAAGCACTAGGAGTTCATCTTGATGAGATAGCACTAGATGATTGCTGTCTTCCTTATGAGTATTTTGCAGCAAGTAGATTTGCATTCACACATGAAAACTTATTACTGCTAATGCAAATGATTAAAGATTGTAATAACACAGCGTTCTCTATGGATGAATTACTAAAACAAACACAATTAGAAGAAGTTTAAACATTACAATTATGAACAAGCCAGAGAATATATACACAACAGAGGAAACCACAACAAAGAAATTTGAATATGGTAAGCCTGAAGGATGGGATAAGAAAAAAACTCTTCCAATAATCAACCCAAAGGAGTTTAAAATGAAATGGTGGATGATTATAAGAGATGTGTGGAGAGGTAGAGAGGATATAGAACCTAAATACTTAATGAGATATGATGGTTGGCTGCATGAACTTAAAACAATATTAATGACTATATTCTTTATGTCGTGCCTAACTTACATGTTGTTTCATTCTTCTCTTGTTACAACATCTGCATCAAATGAAGATAATGATCGTGAAACATTCTTTGATAAAGGGATGGATTATGTTCTAGGAAAGTATGATGAATGGAAATATGGTCCTATTATAGCAAAGCCTGACACTATATACCAGGTAAAGAAAGATACAATAGCCCCAATGATTCCATTACTTACACAGGAACAGTTGGACAGCATTATAAATTCATATAACCAAAGACTTGATTCATTAAAAGCTGCTGATTCAACAGCTAAAATAGAATAACATGAAAAAAGCAATCGTAAAATTCAATGGTGGTAGAGGTGCTATTCTTTGCTCTAAATGTAGAAAGATAATAAAGGAAGGACATGAGTCCACTCCTGAGGAAATACAATACATTAGAGGAGAAATAGACCACCTACCAGTTCAATTTTGTGACCAGTGTACCTTAAAGGACACATTATTCAAAGGAAAATGTGTAATATAATACACATTATACAAAGGAATGTTGAAAATAATCAACATTTTGCACAAGGTGTCGAAAAACAGCACTTTGTGCAAAAAACTACACAGAAACCTGCACAGAAAACTACCCAGTAAAAATGTTTACAAAAACGTAAACAGTTTAAAAAAGTAAACAAAATGGTACTATAAGTACTAATAATCAAATAAATTTAAACTATGAAAGGTAAAATACATAAAACAATTAGTGGAGAATGGGTAGTTAGAGTTGTCTCAGAAGAGACACCAGAGTGTGACACAATAGTGGAACATGGAACCCAATATTCATTACATCCAGATGATGTCAAACAAATAAACAAAGATGCACAAGTGTTTGATAATATAGAGGCTAGAATAGCTGCCTATCCTGATGTAGAATTTGACTGGTGTGTTATAGTACAACCTGATGGCAAGGGTAAAGAATATGCTAAACTTTTAAACCATTAAAACTTAAACAAATGACATCAATAGAATGGTTAATAGCAGAAATAAAAACTTCAAAGTATTACTTTAAATTAATGGCAGAAATAAATAGTAGAGGTACAATATTACAACCTAACATATTTGAAAAAGCCAAAGAAATGCACAAGCAAGAGATGGCTACAAATTGTAGTAAACTTGAAATATCAGATGAAGAAATAGAGAAAGAAATAAAAAGTAGATATGAAACACCACATTATAATAGTGGATTTATGGATTGTGCTAAATGGTATAGAGAACAATTAAAACAACTATAACTTGGCAGTAAAATGAGTTTAGTGCCATTTTATAGAGAACAATTAAAATCAAGATATTTTTCCACTAAAAAAGAATTAGTAAGAATATTTTCCACTAAAAGCTTAAATTCATAGAAAATTTTCCATTATGGCACTAATTATTGACCCACCATCAGGATGGAAGTATGGTTTTCCTAAACCTATTCCTGAAGACAGAAGATATGATTCTTTAACATGGCTAGTAGAACAAGGATATCCTCAATCAGAAATAGATGCATTAGGAGAGCATTTCTACTGTCGTTACTGGGAAAAACCAGATGAAGCTATAGATAACTATTACCAAAATGAACAGGGTGATAAAAACGTACCAGATGAGTGATTTAACTAAACTAGACATCTTTAGGAAAAGAATGCTGAAGCTTGGTATAGAGCTTCAGATGTCATCTAACTACCCTTGGATATATATAGACTCTGTAAATGGTAATAGAATAAAAAGAGAAGATTACTTTGAAGGTAACCATGGGTTCACTATAGGTTTTCATCCTATTAGACCAGACCAGGTATTTGAATTCACTGATATTGGTGAGATTTTTAAACTTATAAGAAAATACAAATGAATGTACTAATCTATGACATTGAAACCATGCAAGAACTATTTCTTGTAGGAATATATGATCCTCAGGAGGACGTATATAGAGAGTTTGAGGTGAGCAAGAACAAGGATGAGCTTGGTAAGTTTGTTGAGTTTACGCAGTTATTTGGGCACTATTTTTGGGTGGGTTATAATAATCTACGATTTGATAGTCAAGTCTTAGAATGGATCCTAAGGAACTTTGAAACATTACAACAGCTCAGTGCTCTTGATATCTGCAGTAGGATAGCACAGAAAGCAGCAGATGTAATACATGATGCAAACTTTGAAGTCTTACCTGAGTATAGTGAGGACAAACTATCTCTAAAACAGATAGATGTATTTAGAGTGAATCACTATGATAATAAGAACAGACGTGTATCATTGAAGAGACTGGAGTTTGAAATGGATCTTGAGAACATTGAAGAGATGCCTATTCACCACACTAAAATTGATATGACTGATGAAGAAATTCGAGTTACTAAAGATTATTGTAGAAATGATGTTATGGCTACTCATGCTTTTTATAAGATCACTATTGGTGACTGTGATCATCCTTTGTATCGTGGAAATAATCAGATTGAGCTGAGACAGGATATAGAGGAAGAGTTTGGCATTCCATGCTTGAACTATTCTGATTCCAAGATTGGTGATGAGATGATTAAAAAGTTTTATTGCCAGGAGAAAAACATAACTTACAGTGACCTTCCAAAGAAAGGATTCTTTAGAAAGCAAATCAAACTGAAAGAATGTGTTGCTCCATATGTTACATTTGAAACAAAAGAGCTCAAAACATTCCTTAAGATGATTAAGGATACAACTCTTGGTCTACAGGATGATTTTAAAGAAACAATTAGATTTTATGATAACTCATATACATTTGCAAAGGGTGGGCTTCATACAGAGAATTCTCCTAGAATATTTGAATCTGATGAAGACCATGATATCATTGATTGGGATGTTAGCTCTTACTATCCTGCAATTATTATTAATAATAATCGTTATCCCTATCATTTGGGTAAGGAATTTCTACGTGGCTATAAAGCAATGTTTGAGAAAAGACTCGAATTAAAGCCTCTTGCTAAGAAAGATAAACGCATCAAAGGAATAGTGGGCGCATTAAAGCTTGCAGTTAACTCTGTGTATGGTAAGTCTTCTGATATGCAATCCTGGATTTATGACAGACAGCTCACAATGTTCACCACTATTACAGGTGAACTATCTCTTCTAATGCTTATTGAGCAATATGAATTGAATGGTATTAACATCATCTCTGCTAATACAGATGGTGTCACTGTTAAGATTTCTAAGGATAAGATGGATAAGATGTTTGAGATTAATCAATGGTGGTGTGATGCAACTAAGTATGAGCTTGAGAGAACAGACTACCAAAAGATTATATTTTCAACAGTAAATGATTATATTGCTATAAAAACAGATGGAGAAATTAAAAAGAAGGGAGATTTTCTCACAGATTTTGAACTTCATAAAAACAAATCAGCTAGAGTCGTTAATCTTGCTCTTGAATCTTATTATGTTCATAACATTGATCCCACTGATACTATTTGTAATCACACTAATGTATATGATTTTTGCCTGAGACAAAAAGCTTCTAAAGACTTCCATTATGAAGGAGTTAATAAAAGCACAGGTGAGAAGACAATATATAATAAGTTGATTCGTTATTATGTATCTAAGAAGGGAGAGAAGCTTCTGAAGGTAAAGAATGAAGAGTGTGATACTAATGCTGCAGATGTTTCTCAGGTTGAAGCAGGTGAGTGGGTGATGCATGTGTGCAATCATCTAACACCAGATCATCCTTTAGATAATATCAACTATGATTATTACATAGAGCGTGCAAATAGAATCATTTACAAAATCCTATATGAAGGAAAAAGAAGAAAGGTCACAATTAACCCTAATCAATTAAATTTATTCTAATGGCTATTAACAGAACAAAATAAAACAAATTTAAAATATTATGAGTAGTAAAGTAAATCGTACTAATGTTGGTGATCATTTAGTTGATTACCAATTAAACATGGTAGGTAAAACTGTAGCAGAAGCTCTCAGGACAGATAAATGGTACAGTGAGTGGACTATGACAGACGAGCAGCATGAACAATTCAAAGGTTATGCTATTCCTCTAATTAAAAAAGTATTTAAGTGTAACAAGAAGAGGGCTGAAGGTATATTTGGCTGGTTTAATCTTCAATTTGGATTACGTATTGACAACTCTAAAATAACAAATGATGCAGATTTACAAGATCTTGAGCTCTGACAAGCTATCAGAGTACACATTTATTGTGTCAGACAATCCTGTTAGAAACTATAGACTAATAGACAAGGATGATGAAGATGTCTTCTATGCTGAAGATTATGGAGATGGTATAAGATTTAAAAAGAACATTAATAAAGATTTTGATTATTTACAAATATCAGATCTTAAACTTTTTCTAGATTTAATAGATCAGTTTGACAATAACCTATTTGATCACTATGAAGTGTTTGAATTAATAGCAACTTTGTAATATGGAAAACCAAGGCAAAAAGAAGTCCCAGATTGAAGATTCTGGGGCTTTTGCTTTTATAGCACTAATTATTATAAGTCTTATATTAATGATTTTAGCAGGTTTATGTTCCTGCAACACATCATCTCATTCTGTTCCTCAGAAAGAAAGAATATGGATACACATGAGCGATGGTGATTCTGTTGAATTGGTTGCTGATGAATATGGTAGTCAGTACATCAAACAAAAAACCTATCGTAGCAATTACATCTACATTCCTTACATAGGAGAAACAGAAGAAGGAGATACATTACAATTTTTTAACATTAAAAACAAATAACAATGGGAGCATGTCAATTTAAAAACTCAGGAAGAGGAAGATCTGCAGCTGCTGTATTTACAAGATTACAAGAGAGTGCTGAAAGAGAATATGGTGATGATTCATACAATGGAACTATTAGCACTGTACCAAGCTTCAGAGATCTCACTAATGAATGGAAAGCAAGCAAGAAGAGTCTTGATGTATTCATTGAAATGAAGTTAGATGATGCTTGTAAGCGTGATTGTTTTGCTATTTGTACACATCAACCTGTTATCAACAGGAACAAGATTAAAACACAAGTGGAGCACAATATAACTGCTGGTACAAAGAAGTGGGTCTTGAAATACACTGTACAGACTTATGATGGTGTTATCAGTAGTCATCCAACAAAAGGTGCTGCAGTTAATGCTGCTAGAATTTATACAGAAAAGTATTTAAGTCCTAGTACAATACATATGACAAAAACACTTGAGAAAGGCAATACACAGGTGGCTAAAATCACATACAAAACATCATCAGAAGAAAAAGATGGTCAGTGGATTTTCTTTGGTTATGCTGCTGAATAATAAAAATAAATATTTATGATACATCAAGATTATGAACATGAAGCTTTAAGAGATTTTGTATATTTGCAAGAAGAATTAGAACTCATCAGACAAGAGCTTCGTCAGGAAGCAATTATATACTCCTCACTAGAAAAAACCCCAGAAAATGCAGATAAACAAGTGGCAAAAGTTTTCAGACTTACACCAAAAGGGCTACAATTTGGATCAGATGTTCCTTTTGAGCCAAGTGGAGAGCAACAATGATGTTAAATCCTTTGTTAAAGGGTCTCTTAAACTAGAGGTGCTTCATCATGGGTTATATAGAAAGGGACTTATAACAGAAGAGGGTGGTATAACCCTATTAGGCAAATCTATGCTTGACTTTCTGAAGGAAGAATCTAAAACAAAGATTGATAAAATCTTGATTCCTGATTCTTGTTTTGATGATTGGTGGAAGGCCTATCCAGGCACAGACACCTTCACACATCATAACAAGAAGTTCACAGGTACTAGAAGTCTTAGACAGAAGAAAGATGAGTGTAAGGCTAAGTTCAATAAAATCTTAGCAGAAGGAACTTATACATGTGATGAGCTAATCAGTGCTGTAGAGTTTGAAGTGATGCAGAAGAAAGAGGTTTCTGTTAAAGAGAAGACTAATAAGCTTTCCTTTATGCAGAACAGTCTCACCTATCTAAATCAAAGAAGCTTTGAACCATTTATTGAGCTCCTCAGAGATGGTAACACTATTGAAGAATCAAATCCTATAGGAGGAGGTACAGATATATGAGTTTTGAACAATTAAAGAATGAAGTGCAAATGGGTATGGATGGTAGGAATAGTGGTATTCCTATGGGCTTTAATAGACTGAATAGATATGTAGGTCTGAGGAAGAGCATGTATTTCTTGATAGGTGGTAACACAGGTTCAGGTAAGACATCCTTCATAGATGATGCATTTGTTCTCAATCCATTTGACTGGTATATTATGCAAAAAGATCCAAAGATCAAGTTACGTATAATATATAGATCAATGGAGAGGAGCAGAACATACAAACTTGCTAAATGGGTTTCTCGTAAAATCTTTCTAGATCAGGGCACTATTATTCCTGTTGCAAAGCTATTAGGTTGGAATGATCAAAAGATGACTAAAGATGAGCACGATCTATTTCTTATGTATGAAGATTATATGGAAGGGATGTCAGAAATCATTACAATCATTGATGGTCCAGAGAATCCTGTAGGTATTGCTAAAGAGCTAAAAGCACATGCTGAAGCTAATGGTAGGATTGAACAACTAGATAAGTATAACAAGATTTATATTCCTGAGGATGAGAACACACTAACCATTGTTGTTATAGATCATGTTGGCCTGTTAAAGACAACAAAGGATCAACTCACTAAGAAAGAAGCTATTGATAAGATGAGCGATGAGCTCAGATATGCAAGAGACTTCTTTGGGTATACACCTGTTGTTGTTAGTCAGTTCAATAGATCTATTTCTAATCCTATGAGGATTAAGAATGGTGATGTAGAACCTCAATTGGAGGATTTTGCAGATAGTTCAAGTACACAAAATGATGCTGATGTAGTTTTAGCGTTATTTGATCCTATGAGATATAAGGTACCAGATTCTTCAGGCTATAATGTAAACAAGTTAGTCGATCAGTATGGTGCTAAGTATTTCAGAAGCCTAAGATTATTAAAGAATAGCTATGGTGAAGATGATGTCAGAGTGGGTCTTGGTTTTCTTGGTCAAATTGGTATGTTTAAAGAATTGCCTAGAAAGAAAGATATGTCAGATGCAGATTATGAAGCAGTTGTAAATAAAACATATTTCCTAAACAAATAATTATGAAAGTACAAAGTTTTACCTATAACACTGTGCCCAGGGCTAACGATAGCTTTTGGCAGATTGTGTTAATCCCTACATGCTCAATCTTGAGTAGCGTAGATGAATATGATCCTTATATAGCAGTGAATTTTGAATGGTTGTATTGGTCTTTATCATTAACTTTTAGACATGACAAAACAAGATGATTTACAAAAGGAGTTTGTAGATAAGGGAGAACATTTCTTCAAGTTACATGACAGGGGGTATTATAACCTCGCAATGAGATTTGGTAAGTGTAAAACTACAATTGACCTCCTTGGTAGGATGTTTGGATATGATTGCAATATACTGATAGCCTATCCAGATAATAAGTTAAAAGAAACATGGCATGATGAGTGTAGACTGTGGGAATATGACAATCCTAATATCACATTTGTAAACTTTACCTCCTTAGGAAAGTATGAAGATTCATGTTTTGATTTCTTCATCATTGATGAGTTTCATTCAGCTTCTGACAATGAGAATGCTATTTGCCATTTTATTATGGACAATAGCAATTACACATTAGGCCTGTCTGGAACTATTAGTGAAGAAACTAAATCTCAATGGGATCTTGAAGAAATAGCATCCTACACTACAGACCAAGGAATACAAGATGGTATCCTTGCTGATTATAAGATTACAGTGCACATGGTCCATCTTGACAATACAGTTAAGACAGCTGACAAAAAAGGAAAGCTTAAGACAGAGAAGCAGAGATATGATGGATATACATGGGTGATTGAGAATCTCAAAAGGCAGGGATCAAACTTTATGCATTTAGCTCTCTCCAGGAACAGATTATCATTATCATCGTTAGGAAAGATGAATCATGTAAGAAAGTTGCTTAGTGTACTATCAGACAAAAGAGTATTGATATTTACAGGACAAACAATAGCAGCTGATAATCTTGGTGTTCCTTCCTATCACAGTAAATCTAAAGATGAATCTGCTTACTTAGGCTTCCAGAACAAACAACACAACCATCTTGCATTAGCTGCCATGGGTAAGATGGGTGTGACATATAAAGAGTTGGACTCTGTTATTCTGCTAAACTTTACATACAATGCAGAAGAGAGTTCACAAATCCTCAATAGAGCTATCAAGCTAGACTACCAAGGCAAAGTGGCTGATCTCCACATCATCTGTCTGAATGAGACAGCAGAGATAAAGAAGATTAAAGAAAGTCTTTCAATGTTAGACCAAACTAAAATCAATTATTTATGACACTAGAAATCATAGAAGACAAAAGATTTAATGAGCCTACATGGTATATATTAAAACTTGATGGTTTAGCAATACAATGCTCAAAAAAGTTAGAAGAAATAGAAGGGATGTATAATGATATTATTGAAAATCCTGAAATTGTAAAAGAAACAAAAACTGTTTTGAAATCTCAACAAATTTGATTATCTTTACAGACATTTCTAACTAAATAAATTACAAACATGGCAAGCAAATTAATTGGGATTGTTGGCTTCACTGGTACAGGTAAAAGCACTTCAATCAAACACTTAGATTCAAAAGAAACTTACATTATTAACACAGCGAAGAAAGAACTACCATTCAAAGGAGCAGAAAAACTTTACAACGCAGAAAGCAAAAATTACAAAGAGGTGGATGACATTACAGAAATAACACGTTTGCTTAAAACGATTTCTGATAAAGCCCCACACATTAAAACTGTAGTTATAGAAGACAGTAATTACATGATGAGCTTCAGAATGGCTGAGAAAGCAGCTGAGGTTGGTTTTACAAAGTTTACCATTCTTGCTAAAGACATGGTTGAATTATTTAGAGAAGCTCGTAAGCTTCGTGATGATCTCAAAGTGTTCTACTTTACACATCCTGAGATAATAGAGGATGGTGGTGAGATTGTTGGATATAGAATTAAGACATCAGGTAAGATGTTAGATAATCAAATTAATTTAGAAGGTCTCTTCACAATATGTTTATATACACATATTGAAGAGAACAAAGATGGGTCTGCTAGTTATAATTTTATAACTAATAGATTCAAGAAATATCCTGCAAAGAGTCCTGATGGAATGTTTAGTGAACTAAAGATTCCTAACAATTTGCAGCTTGTAGTGAGTACTATTGATGAATATTATAATTAATAACAATTTAAAACAATGAAATCATGAACATTGGAGGTAAAAAAAGAGAAACATCACAATTTACAGAAACACAGAAGAAAGTAGGTCTGTTTGAAGGCAAAGTGATTGCAATTAATCCATCTATTGAGGAATATAAAGAAATCCTTGGTATGGAATTAAAAGAAGAAAGTAAAGCCACAGAGTATCTTGGCGAAAGTAAGGATGGTGACACAACACTTAGAGTTGATTTTTGGCTTGAAGAAGTTAAAAATCAAGATAAGTTTAAAGTGACATTCTTCTTAGAGAACAAAGAGAAAGAGAACAAAGATCAAACTAAGAAGCAATACATCAACAATGTTGGTACGTGCTCTTGGGCTGATGATCCAAACAATCTTCCTAAATGGTTTTCTGAAAGAGATTATCGTGTAGCATATGTTGGAGAGGAAGATTTTTATAGCTTTATCAAGACATGGTTAGGTGAATTAGATTATCGTGATGCTGAAACCACTCTGCAGTTAGACTGGAAGAAGTTGATAAAAGGTAATCTTAAAGATCTTAAGAGTCAAGTAAATGGTGAGTATTGCACAAATGTTGTTGCTCTTGCAACTATTAAAACTGTAATCAAAGAAGATGATACAAAGGAATATCAGGGTGTTTATAACAGAGCATTTCTTCCTGCGTACACCATTAAACAATTCAGACTTGTAGACTTTTCTAGCCCTAACATCATAAGTGGTCTTAAGGGTAAGAAGTCTAAAGACTTGAAACCTCACGAGAGATTTGTTCTCAATGTAACAGGTGAGTATGGTTGTAAAGACTTTTATATCTTGAAGGATTTAAAAGACTATAATCCAAACGATAATCTGGTTGCATCAGATGAACCAATGTCTACTGATGGTAGTGATTATTAAACTCGTTTTGTTTGTTAAATAAGAAGTCCCTCACAGAAATGTGGGGGATTTTTTTTATCTTTACTATATGATTTCAGGCAGAAAAAAGACAAAACTTACAATAGATGCAGTCTTAGACAGAATATCAGAATATGACATTTTCAGATGGTACATGCCTGACAAATCATGGAAAATAAACCAAGTGACTTATTCTCCCTTTAGATATGAAAACAATCCTTCTTTCCTTATAGGAAATAAACATGGAGGATTGAATTTTATAGATTTTGCAGATACAAGTCTTCGTGGAGATTGTTTCACATTTGTGAAGACATTGTACAATCTACAAAACATGGATGATGTTCTCAAAGTTATTGACAGAGATTTCAATATGGGAATAGTTAATGGAAAACCTACACAGGAATATAAGAAGATTATATCTGAGTATAAACAACCTGAAGATCTTGGTAAAAGATATTCTATGATTCAAGTGAAGACAAGAAAGTTTACTAATGAAGAACTAGAATACTGGAATCAGTATCACCAGGACATACAAGATCTCAGAGATAATAACATTTATTCTATCGACAAGGTGTTTCTTAACAAGTCTAGATTCACTCTAAAGGACAATGAATTGAGGTTTGGTTATTTCTATGATGGGCATTGGAAAATATATAGACCATTTGCTGATAAGAAAAACAAATGGATGCCCAACAATGTTCCCATTACAACAATGGATGGTATGAAGGATGTAGAACACTGCAGGCTTGCTTTTATTAACAAAAGCAAGAAGGATTATATGGTGATGAAGAAACTCTATCCCAACTGTTGTGCTGTACAGAATGAGGGCTTAGGATGCTTCTCTACAGAGAATGTACAATTCCTTAAAGACAATTCTGACATACAAATCCTATCGTTTGATGCAGATGTTACAGGTGTTCAAAATTCACAACAAATCACTAAGCTATTTGACTTTGGTTATTGTAACGTCCCAAGGAAGTTCCTAGTAGAAGGAATAAAGGATTGGGCTGACTTAGCAAAAACTCATGGCCTACAGGCTATTGAGAATTATTTAACAGAAAAAAACTTATTGTAATGGAAAAGAAACTATTTGAAATCGATGGTTACAGAATTTGGGCTTATACATACGATGAAGCCTATCAAAATTATTTACAAATATTAAAATTCTAAATTATGAATCTAGAAAGACATGTATGGGAAGGATGGACAGTTCAATCCTTTATAGATGAACTAGAACCATCATTCAATCAAATTATGGATGGTAATTCTTGGCAAAAACCATTTAATTCTAAAGATGAATTAAAGAAGTGGTGCATGGATCAACAGCCATATTACAAGAAGCACATCCCTGAAGTGGTTAATTATTTTAGTGAAAGATTAAAACAAATAGCATGACAATAGAAAATCTTGTTTCAGCAATTCAGCTAGAGGCTGAATATTTAGAATCTACAGAAGGTGATGTGTATGGGTGCATCACATTAGAAAACCTAGAAGGAATTTTAACCAGATATTTTAACCAAACAATCAAATTAGAAAATGGAAACTAGTACAAGCTACGTATCAGCAAAAGACATTTTAGTTAATGCTCAAATCCCACAACAGACAAAGACCTATAAGCCTGTTTCTCACAGACAGCTTATCGATCTTACGTTAAATGGTATTCACAATGCAGGATTCAAATTAGATAGTGAATCATACGCTGCAGCTAGAGGTGGCAATATAGCCAATGGTAGATTTTCTATTGCTAATGTAGCAGATTCAGAAATGCAATTACAAATTGGATGGCAGAATTCTTATGACAAGAGCTTAACATTAAAGTTTGCTATTGGTACAAAGATTTTTATTTGTCAGAATGGTTGTGTGTCTGGTGACATGGGTGCGTTCAAGAAGAAGCATGTAGGAGAGATACAAGATTTCACACCATCAGCTATATCAGAATACATCAAATCTGCAGCAGAAGCATTTAATAGAATGCAGAAAGAGAGAGAAGAGATGAAGCAGGTGGAAATAACTGCTAGAGTTAAAGCAGAACTTATTGGTAGAATGTTCCTGGAGAACCAAATCATCACATCTACACAATTGAATATAATCAGTAGAGAGTTAAAGTCTCCTACACACGATTATGGTGCTAAGGATAGCATGTGGGAGTTGTACAACTTCACAACATTTGCTATGAAGGAATCACATCCAGCATTGTGGATGGATAAGCATATGGATGCTCACAAGTTCTTTGTGAATGAGAGTGGTATATTGGTTAATCCAATGACTATTCAGGTGGCTGAAACTCCTTTTGTACAATTAGATCTTTTTGGTAATGATATAAATGATATAAATTATGCTTTGGGATAAATTTAAAGATAGCTTTCATGAGAGCTGGCATGAGAAAATGAAGCCATTCATTGAGAGTGCAGCGTGTGATGAGATTTATGCATATTTAAAGAAGGAGAGTGGAAGGGGCAAGAAGATTGCCCCTCTTTCTTCTAATGTATTTAGAGCATTTAAAGAAACACCTCTCACAGATCTTAAGGTGGTGATGATGGGTATGTGTCCCTATCACTCAGAAAAGAGTGGAAGCTATGTAGCAGATGGTCTTCTTATGGGATGTTCTATAACTAAAGAGATACAACCTTCCCTTGAGAAGTTCTATCATGGTGTAGAAGATGAGCTGTTTGAAGGGCTTAATCTTAATGCTCTATTCCCATCAGATGTTAGCTATTTAGCTAAACAAGGTGTTCTGATGATTAACGCAGCTCTCACTACAGAAATAAATAAAGCAGGTTCACATATAGCACTCTGGGAACCTTTTGTCAAACATTTCTTTGATTGTATAGAGACAGAAGGAGCTCCTGTAATATTCTTAGGTAAGGACGCTGCTAAATACAAAAAGCTTGTTGGTCCTTTCAAATGGACATTTGTCTTATCACATCCAGCATCTGCTTCTTATAAGCAAACAGAATGGGATACAGAGGGTGTGTTTGGTAAGGTGAATAAAGTTTTGAAAGACAACAACAATTTTACAATCGATTGGTTGGATGAACTCCCACCATTCTAAAACACTAAAACATGAGAAAAATAAAATATGGAGGTGTGTTACACCCTGGAGACTTTATTGCTATTAGCGATGGAAATCATATAAGCTTTGGATGGTATGCAGGAGATGGTCGTGGTACATTACAATATTATTATTGGGGAAGCCCTAGTAGTGTATATAACACTTACCAAGAATGGCTATTAGAATCTGATGAAGAAAAAAAGAAAAGTTGGAGAACTAAAAAGTTTGAGAAAGGGTTTACTACAAAGTGTTTATGGAAATCATACATAAATGTTGTACATACGACAAGAGTGATGAAAATAACAAACATAGAAGACATATTTACAGAGCAAGAAGACAGAGAAATATACGAAAAATCAAGAGAAGCATTATTAACATTAAACTTTATTCAAAAATGATTTTAGAAAAACAAGACTTAGAAGTCTGGAAAGATGTAACAGGATTTGAAGGTTTGTATAAAATATCTAGTAAAGGAAATATACTTTCATTAGAGAGAACTGCAATACATACAAGTAAAACTGGAGAAAAAGGAATTAGAAAAGTTAATGAAAAAATTAAAAAACCTTTTAAAACCTCAAGAGGTTATCTAGTTGTACAGTTACATTCTGATAAGTCTTATAAATTTTCAGTACACAGACTTGTTGCTCTACATTTTCTATGTAATCCAGAAAATAAACCAGAAGTAAATCACATAAACTGTAATAAAGAATGTAATGAAATTTGGAATTTAGAATGGGTAAGCAAAGAAGAAAATGAAAATCATGCCTTACAAAAAGGCAAAAAACAATTTAAAGGTAACCAATATAAAAAACTAAAAAATAAAATATGATACTTGAGAAGCAAACAGAAGCCATTGTCCAGCAAGAAGGACAATCACAAGAATCAATTGGTATGTCATTAGACTTAGATTCTGCACAAATATTGATGCAGATGTTAAGTAAGAATCTCTATTCAGATTCAATAGGCTCCACTATCAGAGAATGTGCATCTAATGCACTAGATAGTCATAGAAGAGCTGGTGTTGACAAACCAATCGTTGTATCATTTAAGCCAAATGGATCTAACAACTATGATTTCTGTGTTGAAGATTTTGGTATTGGTCTAGATGCAGATGATGTAAGAAACATCATTAGTAAATATGGTAAGAGTACAAAGCGTAATAGTACAACAGAGTTAGGAATGATGGGTCTAGGTTTCAAAGCTCCCTTAGCTTATAGTTCTAGTTTCTATTTTGTATGTCGTAAGGATGGTATGGAACGTAAGTATATGATGTATGAAGGAGAAGACACCAATACAATTGATCTTTTGTATGAAAAGCCTACAAAAGAAGGAAATGGTGTAAAGGTGATTGTTCCTGTTCAGTATTATGACAGAAGTGACTTTTATAGTAAGATAAATGAGCAACTTGCTTATTTTGAGAGTGTGTATTTTGATGTTCCTGGTGGTGATGTAGATAACAATTTTAAAATCATCAGAAGTGAGCATTTTCAACAGTCTCCTCTTGCTACAGATAGTAAAATGCATATATGCTTAGACAATGTCTACTATCCTTTGGAGTTTGATAAGGTGGGAATTCCTGACACTATATATTTCCCAATAGCATTGAGATTTGGATTAACTGATGGACTATTTCCTACGCCTAATAGAGAGTCTATTAGATATACTAAGGAAGCTAAAGCCATTATAATGGAGAAGATTGAACAAGTTTCTGAATACATGGTGTTGAAATATAACGAAAGTATATTTGAAACAACTAACATCATTGAAATCATGAACTATTATAGTAGTGATAAAAGAAACCTTGATTTTAATGGCAAAACGTATGATATTTCTGGATTGGAACAATTTTCTACAACAGGAATAGCTCATCCTAAACTGAAAGGTATCAACATCCTCGATCTCAAAACTCTTCACAGAAATAGAGATTATATTCTTAATGAATATCATGTGAGGTTTAAGATAGATCATGGTAAATTCAGAGAATGTAAAAGACATTGGGACAGTGTTATCAGAATTGGTGACATGACCAAAGACAGACATTTTATTTATGATGATAAACTATCTGGTAAGAAGAAAGATTATTTGAGAGAGCTAATGGGTAAGAACTCAGGATATGGAAATAATAAGTTTCTAATTAAGAAGGTTAAATCTTATAAGCTTGGTAATATAAATAAGTCAAGTGATTATGAAACTTATATGGACATAATTGGTCTTAGAAAGATCCAGAGACATCTATGGAGAGCTGCTATTAAGGAGTTTCAATCTATTGTAGCTATGTATGTTGGCAGTCTTCCAAAGATTGAGGATATAGAAGTTCCTCAGGATTGGATTGATTCCAAGAAGAAGGCTAAAATCACCATATCTGGAGGAACAATTGGTCCTAAGGTGAGAAGAATCAAACTTAAGGGTGAGATTGTTGGTAAAGAAGCTTCTCCTCTTGAGAGATATGTAGATGGTAAAAACTGTAAATGGGTTCCTACAACATATAAATTGGAAGATCTTCATAAGAAAAGTTATCTCACAGTGTATGGTCGTCAGGTTGAAGCTGACACAACAGCTATGGATCATCTCTTTAAGATTACACATGGTCTTAAAAAGACACATATTAAGTTTGTAGCTGTCTCAGAGAGAGAGATGAAGAACATAGAGAAATTTGAATTACATAACTGGATAAAACTTGAAACATTTATGGAAGGTAAGAACAAACCATTTAAGAGAATTGTCACTGCATATTTAGTTAAGCAATTGATAGATAAGTATAATGATACTTTTAGTAAGAGTGAAAGATTAAAATGCTTGTCAGAAGATCTTACTAGCAAACTTGAGCTCCTTGAAGAGTATAGGAATAATCATTTCATATATGCAGGTGATACATTCTATTCAGCTATAGTGGCTTTAGCAGAAGAGAACAATTTATTTGATGGTGAAATCTATCCTATCTATAAAGAAGTGAAAGCTTTCTTAGACAGATATGGGTTTGTTGAAACCTTGCTTGACAAGTCTTCCTATTATGGTGGTGGTGATTGGGAAAAAGACTCTATGATTTCTATCATAAGAGATATGCTTAAATATCATAGAAGAAGACTTGACTGGAAGAACTACAACATCAAGATGAATGAAGATGTTCCTACAGAACTAATAGAAGAAATTGTTGAAACATTATTAGAAGACTAGAAACAATAAGGGGGAGATATATACACTCCCCCATTTTAAAATTTAAAACAAAAAACAAAATGAGTAAATTCCTCAGCATGCAATGGTTCAAAAGTAAAATTGAATTTGCAGTAGAAAAAGTTATCACTAACAAGATCGAAAGTTTAATGGAACAAGAAGACAATGATGTTCCTGGAAGTGACTATGATGTAGATAAGCGAGTACCCTATCTAAACATCAAAATGGTAAATGATGTATTGACTGTTGTTATGAAGGATGGTGAGATTCTCACAAAGCCAAATGCAACAGCAAAGGATTTTGTTATGGCTAAAGCAGCAATGACAGAAGAAGACATCTATTTGATCATTGCTTCATCAGATGTGGTTTCTGAGAAAAGAGACAGAGAAGCTGAAGTTGCAAAACTTAGAGCTCTTCACAAGGGCATTGATCAATTGAAAGGTCTTCAACACTTCAAGGTGGAGGGTAATACAGTTTATCTAAAGGGTATTAACAGAAGTCTTCCTCAGTTGCTCGTAGAAAAGTTTATTGAGATTGTCTATCCTTATGTAAACAATGTTCATTTATCTCAAGAGGAAATAGAATATTGCATCAGTGATGATGAAAACTTCTTAGCTCACAAGAGATTCTTTATGTGGTGCTGTCTGAATCCAAGAGCAGAAGTTGCAGATAGTCTTTATGACTTCCTTAATAAGAATGGTATGAAGATTACTAAACAAGGTTTCTTTATTGCTCTTAGGAACATCGTTGTTAAACATGGTTCTGCATCTCTTGTAGATTTTGTAAGCAATGCATACAACAAGGTGAAAGCTGTATGGAAGAAGAGTCCTGATAACTACACTGTGTTCCTTGAGAATGGAGAATACAAATTGGTTCACAATGATGATCTTTATGAAGCTAAAGTAGCAGAATGTGATAATTGTGAGGGATCTGGTGAATCTTGGGATGAGGATTACAATGAATACACAGCATGTGATGTGTGTGATGGAGAAGGTGAATATACACATCAGATTGAAATAGAGCATGGAGAGAAGATTGGTCTTTTGACAGAACTCTATCTTGATCTTCCTAATAGACATGAGAATAGATATACAGACAACTGGACTAAGACATTTGACATTCGTGTTGGTCAGGTTGTAAGTATGCCTATTGATGAGTGTAATTGGTCTACACAGGATTGTGCTACAGCAGGATTACACTTTGCTGGTCACACAGCTCCTTATGTATTGTGTGGTGATACCACTGTGTTCACTTTACACAATCCTATGAAAGTTGTAGGTATTGGTGAAGAGAAGGGTCGTTGCTATGAGTATCTTCCATTCATGACTACCACTGTTCAGGAAGCAGATGAAATTATGAACTCACGTGATTTTGATTTCTTACAATTGGACGAGCAATATGCTATCAACGAACTTCAAAGTCTTGAAGAGAAAGTGAAAGCAGGCTTTGTTGCAGAGGCTAAGAAATATGATTTCAACTTGCCACACATCAGTGTTTCAGAGATCAAGAACATTGTTTCTTCTCTAGAGGAAATGAAGCATGAAATTGCCAATAGAATCAATATTATTGACTAATTAAATAAATTATGTCTCACAGTTTTTTAGTAAATTGTGAGACATTTTTTTAATTATGATAAAGAAGAAAAAGGCTGTTGCTAAAGCACCTAAAACTAGAAATGCTGGTACGCTCACAGAGAGTGCGTTTTGGAGTTTCATCAGGAGTGGACTAAGACAAAAGAGTAGATTTTGGAAACCTATTACGCAATGTAAAATGGCTAACAGAAGAACTTATAAAGGTCCCTTGAAAAGACAGAAGTTTGAATATCAATGTAACGAATGTAAAAGTTGGTTTCCTGATAAGAAGATTAATGTTGATCATATAAGACCTGCAGGTTCATTAAACTGTGCTAATGATCTACCAGGATTTGTTGAAAGACTCTTCTGTGAAATTGACAATTTGCAAATTTTATGTGAGAAGTGCCATAATGTTAAAACTCAAAATGAAAAGAATGGAAAAATACGAAAGAACAGTTGAAAAATTACACAACGATTGTATAGATCTTATAGATCACAATGTAAGAGATTGTGTTAATGTGAATGAAAACTTTACAGTTTTTTATAGTGGAAAGTATATGACTCTTTCTTCTGAACAACTTCAAAAAGAATGTGTTGGAAGAAAAATCATAAGTGAAGCTAAGTTTAAAACTCCTTATAGACTCCTATCTTATAAATGGAATCCTAAAAAATAAAATTATGGAAGAACAACAATTGAAAGTCAGTATTAACAGAGACCCCTCATTCACAGAGATATGGTATGAAGGATCTGTTGAGCTCAATGGAGCAGAACACAAGTTTTGGATAATATACCCACAAGGTGTAGATCCTCATGGAAATGAGTATGAAGTGGACGTTAGATGGTTCTTTCAGAGAGTTCCTAGAGAAGTAAGGGCTATGGTGCCATATATTATTGACGCATTTAAACAGAAAGCTTATGATGATGCTACAACTTAATCCAACAATTGAGGTGCACACTCCATTAGGAGATGGTGAAGCTATGTTCATAATAGACTATGGAGTTAATGTGAACACTATTTGGGTGGTGAGACTGGACAAAGGCGTAATGAAACATTTCTATTCTGATGACATTCGTGTATGGGGCAATCCTATGAATGGCAAAGGGTGGGATTGTGAAAAGCTAGATGAGATTGTTCAGAAGCTTCCTCCAGGAGCTGTTAGAAACATGGATTTTAAAACTAAAACAAATAAAGATTTATGATTACAGGTAAAACCAAAACAGAGGCTAATTATAGAGCCCTGACATTAGATAGCTCCTCTAGCTTAAAAGAGTTCTCCATGAACAGGAGAAAGTATCAGAAGAAATATATACTTAGTGAGGTTGTAGAAGATGAAGATTCTAAAGCTGCTGTTACAGGCAGAGTGGTGGAAACATTATTGTTAGAACCAGAAGAGTTTGATGGTAGATTTTATATGTCTACATGTCTTTCTGCACCAACAGGACTTATGAATGAGTTTGTTGAGGCTTTGTATAGACATACAGTTAATGCAACAGATGAGATGGGCAATGTAACAAGATCGTTTGAAGATATTTCTAAGGATGCATATACAGATTCTGGATTCAAGATTAAATATGAAGCTGTACTTGCTAAGTTTGTAGGAAGTGATGCAGAAATATTTTACAAAGAGATTAGAGAGGTGAGAGCTAAAAAGCTTACAGTGATTACAACAGAAGATGTTACAAATGCTGAAAGAATTGTAAATGAGCTGAGAACAAATTCCATCACTGCAGATGTTGTTAATCTATTGAACAGTGCACGTTATACAGTGCATAACCAGTTTCAGATTGAGGGATATTCTGTAGATTCACATCTGTTCAAGAGTATGCTTGATAAGATGATAATTGACCACAGTGAGAAGAAGATATGGATTTATGATCTTAAATGCACATGGTCTGTTGAGAACTTCTTAGAAGAATACTATCTCTATCGTAGAGCATATATTCAGGCATATTTGTATTTTCATGCTGTAAAAAGCCTGACAATAGATTCTCAAAGTGAGGTGTCTGGATATGATGTACAATATCCAAGATTCATAGTTTGTGACAGCACTAACTATTTCAGTCCATTGATTTATACAACAGATCAATCTGACATGTTAAATGCCTATCATGGGTTTGAACATAAAGGACGTAAATATCCTGGTGTAAAACAAATCATTGAAGATCTTAAATGGGCTTTGGCTAATGATGTATGGAACATCAGCAGAGAAAATTATATTAATAATGGAATTGTAAACCTCAAGAATTAATGGATATAAAGAAAACAATCACAAGTATATTTATTGTCCCCACACTAAAGATAGGAAGGGATAAGTTACAGCATCACAATTACATCAATGGATATATTGATGATGTTAAAACAGACACAGTGTATAACGACTGTGTGTATTTATTATTTAAACCAAATGATATAGGTCTATTCAGAGACTTCCTTCAGGAGGAATATGAAAGTGTTAGAAGTGTAGTCGAGGATTATGATTATGAAGATGGATATGTTGTAATTGTATATCAGCTTGATGGTAAATTCAAAAGAGACATTGAGCTTGTTAAGCAAGGCAAATATTCTAAAACTTCTGCAGCATTTCAAGAAGTGTTTCCAAAGGTTGTTAAGATGAAACGTAATGGATATTTCAAAGATGAAGTGTCCTTGCAACATCGTGTCTTTAATAAGACAGATGATCTTAGGAAGTATTGGGAAGAAAAGCTTGGTGTAGACTTTGATGAATCTATGGAAGTTTGGAGTGGGTTTATTTTAGAAAATGAAATTCTTGACATTGAAAAACTAAAAGAGTATGTATAATGAAAAAATAGCAGAGATGCTACAAAAAAAATATGGAAATGAAAGCTTTAAGATTTATTGCCAAATGGAAGCTGATGCTAATAATTATTTGACAGCTGAAATTAAGAGTGTGAGTGGTTATGATCCTGGAGATCATGACTATGATGCGTTCTGGTGGAATAATAGATATGAAGAATTGTTAACAAAAGAAAAACATTAATTATGACAGGGATAGAATTATTAGAAGCCCATCCTAAAGCAGCAGTGGTAGTTAAACAATGGTTTCTAGAACAATTGCTTAATGGTCTAAAGGATGAAAATCTTCCTGAAGACTTCAAGAAATATGTTAGAGAACAAGATATTAACAATGATAAAATAGGAAAGCTTATAGAGCTTTCCCCAAGAGCATTGTATGATGTATTTGATGATCATAAAGTGATTATTGATATTACATACTTTCAGGGACCTAAGTTTTGGTTCTCTATAAATTGTGATGTCGATGATGCAAAATACAACACAAGAAGAGAATGTGAAAAAGGTGCTATTGAGGAAGCATTCAAACTTCTGAATGAGAAACTTTAATTAATATTGTTACTTCATTTTTTGGTTAGTAAGTGTAGGGGGTGTAAGTTTGCATCCCCTCATTTTTTAACCAAATCAAAAACAAAATTTATGGATTTAGGATTAGAACAGCCAACAGAAATAATTTATAGACTTCCATGTCCAATTTGTGGAGAAATGAGAAATTTTGCAAGTAAATCATATTTTTATAAAGCTAGAAAATATAATAAACCTTGTAGATCTTGTTCTAATTCTATACAACTTGGAGGAAAAGGCTGTTTGATAAAAAACAATAAGAAAATTTGTTCATATTGTAATATTTATAAAGACTTTAATGATTTTGGAACAAATGGTGATGATAAGTTAAAGTCTAGATGTAAAGATTGTCAAACAATATATAATAAACAATATCATAAAGAGGTTTTTAGATTCGATAGATATGGAATTACAAAAGAAATATTTAATCAAATGTTAATTGATCAATATAATGCTTGTGTAATTTGTAAAATTATTATAGATGAATCTTCATCTCACATAGATCACTGTCATAAAACAGGAAAAGTGAGAGGGATATTATGCGAAAAGTGTAATAAAGGACTTGGTCAATTTGACGATAATGTAGAATTTTTAACAAATGCAATTAAATATTTAAACAAATGAACAAATTAAAAGAAGATTTGGGGCTATCTGCATTAAGTTCCCTGACTGTGTTTGGTAAATATGCAAAGTATCTACCAGAGCTAAAGAGAAGAGAAACCTGGGATGAAATAGTTGATCGCTACCAGGATATGATGATCAAGAAATACCCATACCTAGAAGAAGCTGTTAAGGCTAGTGCTGTATGGATTAGAGAGAAGAAGGTGTTACCTTCTATGAGAGCTTTACAGTTTGCTGGTACAGCTGCAGAAGTGAACAATGCAAGAATATATAATTGCTGTTTCCTTCCTATAGATAGTCTACACTGTTTTAGTGAAACAATGTTCCTCTTATTAGGAGGAACAGGTGTAGGATATTCTGTACAGAAACATCACGTTGCAAACCTCCCTGCTATTATAAAGCAAGAAACCTACAAACAAAAAACTTGGCTCATTGAAGATTCTATCATGGGATGGGCTGATGCAGTGAAAGTATTAATGAAATTCTATTTTGAGGGTGGTGCAAAACCTAAGTTTGATTTCAGAGCTATCAGACAGAAAGGTGCAAGACTTGTTACAGCTGGTGGTAAAGCTCCTGGACCTGAACCATTGAAGATATGTCTCACACATGTTGATGCTGTTATGGAGAGAAAGCAAGATGGAGAACAACTATCTCCTTTAGAATGTCATGATATCTTGTGTCACATTGCAAACTCTGTGTTAGCAGGTGGTATCAGAAGGAGTGCAATGATCTCATTGTTCTCTCATGATGATGAAGAGATGATTACATCTAAGTATGGAGCATGGTGGGAACTAAATGAACAAAGAGGTAGGGCTAACAACTCTGCTGTTCTTGAAAGGGGAGATATACTAGCTGAGGAATTCTTCAATCTATGGAAGAGAATAGAAGCTTCTGGTTCAGGTGAACCAGGAATCTACTGGACTAACAATAAAGATTGGGGAACTAATCCTTGTTGTGAGATAGGACTTAGACCATATCAGTTCTGTAACTTATGTGAAATCAATGTAAGTGATGTTACAAACCAGGAAGATCTTAATAATCGTGTAGCTGTAGCTTCATTCTTTGGAACTCTGCAGGCAGGATTTACAGACTTTCATTACCTTCGTAACATCTGGAGACAGACAACACAAAAAGATGCTCTTTTAGGTATTGGTATGACAGGCATTGGTTCAGGAGAAATTCTAAAACTAAACCTTGATTATGCTGCTAACACAGCCAAGGTTGTAAATAGGATGATATCTTCTCAAACAGGAATCAATGAAGCAGCTAGAGTGACTTGTATTAAGCCCTCTGGAACAACATCTTGTGTATTAGGAACAGCTAGTGGTATTCATGCATGGCATGCACCATACTACCTAAGAACAATGAGATTTGGAAAGAGTGAAGATCTTGCTGCTTACATGATGGTAAATCATCCTGAATTATGTGAAGATGATATCCTTAGACCAAATGACACCATCTGTGTAAGAATTCCTATCAAGGCACCTGAAGGTTCTATATTTAGAACAGAGACAGCTATTGACACATTAGAACGTGTTAAGAAGTTCTCTCAGGAATGGATCATGGCAGGACATATGTCTGGAGATAATACACATAATGTAAGTGCTACAATCTCTATTAGAGAAGGAGAATGGCCTAATGTAGGAGAGTGGATGTGGGAGAACAGAGATGTGTATAATGGATTGAGTGTACTACCATATGATAATGGAAGTTATGTTCAGCCTCCTTTTGAAGACATTACAGAAGAAGAATATAATAAAAGAATTGCTAACTTACATTCTCTAGATCTCACTAAGGTGACTGAAATAGAAGATCATGTAGAGTTTGGACAAACTAATGCATGTGCAGGTGGAGCTTGCACAGTAGAATAATTCGTTTTTGTTTTAGTGATTGATTAGCCCTGATGTGTCTACATTGGGGCTTTATTTTATTTGCTAAAAACATGGAATTTTATTAACTTTACATACAAAAAATCAACTAAAATATGGCGAAAGTAAAAGAACCCACAGAGGGTAAAAGCAAGTTCCAGGAAGCTCTGGAGAAACTTAATAAGACTTATGGTGTAGGCACTGTACTTACACTAGATTCCAAGACCAGTGGCAATTATGATGTCATATCTACAGGGTCTGTTGGATTTGATCATCTCACATTAGGAACAGGAGGATTTGTAAAAGGTAAGATGTACGAACTCATGGGTTGGGAAGGTACAGGTAAGTCAACAATTTGTGGTCATGCTGTAGCAGAATGCCAAAAGAAAGGTGGTGTTGTTCTGTATATAGATGGTGAGCATGCTGTTGATAAGCATTACTTTGAAGCTCTTGGTGTAGACACAACTAAAATGCTTATTGCTCAGCCTAGTTGTGGTGAAGAAGGTTTTAACATTGCTATGGAAATGATTGAAACAGAAACTATTGATCTTATTATCATCGATTCAGATTCTTCACTTATTCCTAAGAAGGTGTTAGATGGTGAGGTGGGTGATTCATCTATTGGTAAGAAGGCTTTGTTAAATAGCAATGCCTATCCAAAACTTAAAGGTGCTCTGTCTCAACACAATGTTTGTGTTATTGTTATTTCTCAGTATAGAGAAAAGATTGGTGTTATGTTTGGTAATCCTACAACAACACAAGGAGGTCATGCTCTTAAATTCTATTCAGACGTTCGTATAGAAGTCTCTAGAAGCTTAGCCAAGGAAGGCGATGTTACATATGGTAATTTGACAAAAGTCAAAGCTATCAAGAACAAAATGAGTCCTCCATATAGAATGTCTCAGTTTGAAATCATATATGGTCAGGGTATTGATAAACTTGGAGAATTAATGGAGCTTATCAACGATCATGAGATTGGTAGAAAGTATGGTAAGACTATGACTCTAGGTGTAGGAACTGCAGGTGAAACTAAGTATGCACTTGATGAATTTAAGACAATGCTTATGGATAATGAAGAGTTTCAATTCTCCATTAAGCAACAAATCATAAACAAGATTAATCAAACAGAAATTAAAACTGAAGAAAATGCTAGTAGTGAACTTTAAAAAACTAAAAGGCACAGCAAAGCTCCCTGTTAAGGGGAGCTCTTCTGCTGCATGTTATGACGTGTATGCAACATCTATGGCCCTTGATGATGTAGGTATGTTAACCTATGGACTAGGGTTTGCAACAGAAATCCCTGAAGGTTGGAGAGGTGTTATTATACCTCGTAGCAATCTATCTAAACACAGATGGGTTCTATCCAACTCTATAGGAATTGTAGATTCTGATTATAGAGGAGAGTGGATGGTGAAGATGAAATCTACTAGTATTAATCCACGTGAAGCAGCCCCTTATCAAGTGGGTGATCGTATTGCTCAAATCTATTTTGAGAAGAATGTAGATGTAGCATTTGCAGAGGTGGAAGAACTAGACCAAACTGTAAGAGGTGAAGGAGGATTTGGATCTACAGGAATAGGAGTGATAAACATTCATTCTGGTACCACTTCAGATACTACCTATCATATTGATCCTAAATTTATAACCAATACTACAGCAGATGTCAAAATTGATATTAACAGTTGATGATGATGAACTTAATCTATTCAAGAAGCAATATGTTAATCTTGTAGATCTTTACGATGAAATAGAGAAACTATTTGAAGAAGAAAAGACTATAGATAAACGTAAGAAGAAAGAATACAATGCTTGGAAGGAGAAGATTAACTTCTTAATTGAACTGTATAACGCAAGATCATCTTTTAAAACTTACAACAAAGTAAAATGAAATGCAAAACCTGTGGCAAGAATGCAGAATCAGATTTTTGTTTTTTGCACAAGCCTAGGAAAGGTTTTAAAAAGGTTGTTCACACTCTAAAAAATGTAAAAAAATCAATAGATTATCGAAAAATATTCGATAGAAATGATTTTTTCTTACAAGTTTGGAGAAAGAGAACACACTACTCTGAAATTAGTAAGACCTACCTGGGAAATGAACCTCTCTCAATTTTCTTTCACCACATTCTTCCTAAGGAAAAATTTCCTGAGGCTGAATACGATGAGGATAATATAATTTTACTTACCTTCGATGAGCACAACAATGTGGAGATGAACATGTATAAGTATGAAGAGGTAAATAGAAGACGTGACAATCTAAAACGTAAATATGAAAGAACCAAACAGAGAGAGGAAGAACGATATTAAGTATAAAATCACTCTAAATGAGGAACAGAAAGAGGTGAAAAGACTCATTCTTGAAAATCAAATAGTTATTATTACAGGAAGAGCAGGTTGTGGTAAGAGTCTTGTCTCTGCACAATGTGCTCTTGATTTCCTGTTTAAGAAGGAATGTGATCAAATATTAGTAACTAGAGCAGCTGTGGAAGTGGGGCATTCATTAGGTTTTTTACCAGGAAGTCTTAATGAAAAGTTTGATCCATATTTAGAAGCCTTTCAAGAAAACTTAATTAAGTGCTATGACAAAGTTAAAGTGGAAGAACTTATTAGTTCTAAAAAAGTTAATGCGCTTCCTGTTCAGTTCATTAGGGGTAAGACTGTTGATGATGTATTGGTGGTGGAGGAAGCTCAGAATCTTACAAAAGCTGAAATGCTTGCTATTCTCACCAGACTGGGGAAATCAGGAAAAATAATCATCAATGGAGATAATGAACAGAAAGATATTAAAGATGGTGTCAATGGACTTAGTTATGCTATAGAGCTTTCTAAAAAGATTAAAGAGATTAAATACATTAAGCTTAAACACAACCATAGATCAGATTTAGTGGGTAAAATCCTAGAGGTGGAATATGGCAAATAAACCTTTAAGCAGAGAATTTTTATTAACAAGAGGCTTTTGTTGCAACAATGGTTGTGTCAATTGCCCATATAAAACAAAACCAACAATGAAACAGTTTTTCTACACTCGTAAAGAGCTTGTCTCAGGAACTCCTGAGAACCCAGAATTTAAAGAATTTAGAGACAGTTTTAATCCTGATAAAGTGATTAGAACAATTACAGCAGATGATAGCAGACTTCTTGTTCTATTAGATGATCTTCATGAGAGAGTACAACAAGTGCCTGATCTAGACATTAAAACAAACAAGATGAAAGGTTACAAAAGAGAACGTAACACTTTCCAGAGTGAGATTTATTTAGATCCTGCTGATGCAGAGAGATTCTATAATCTGTTTCAATAAAACTTCTTGCATGCCAAATAATAAAGCCCTCTTAGTTGAGGGCTTTATTTTTTTATAGCATGTTTAACTTCTTCCACCCAATCCTTGGACCATTTTGGTTGAAGCTGTATTTTACCTTTTGGTTCTATTCCAGTGGTGATGTATTGCATTGCACTATCAAACACACGATCATATCCACTTCTCTTATCAGGTTTGTCGTTCCCAAACTGAGAAACATGTGCTCTACCTGTAGAATATCTATATAGAAATTGAGGAGGTTCTGTGCATGTGTGCATCTCTCCCATCTTATTTTTAACAAGAGTGTTAAAAGCTTGGTCTTCTCCAGAGTTCATCTCTGGAATACCTCCTAGCTCATCAAACAGTCTCTTTGTAATTATATGTGCTCCTGATGTTTTACCACGTTCCCAATAAAGCTTTCCTCCATATAGAACATAATATTGTCCTTCATATAGAAACTCTTTGTCTTGCAGTTTGTTCACCATTCTAGATATCCTTCCTGGAAGATGTATATCATCATCTCCCCATGTTAGTAGAAGATCTCCTGTAGCATGTGCGTATGTTGCATTTCTCTTAGCACCAAGATTAGGAGCTCTTTCAGATAGGTTAATTATCTTGACAGAAGGATGTTCATACACTAACTCCTGAGGAAGGAAGTCACTGCATACAATCAATTCCTTTTCTCCTGCATAATCTTGTCTAAGGAAAGACTCTATAGCCTCCTCTAATAAATATACCCTACAAAATGTAGGGCATATACAAGATACTTTTGGTAAGTTCATTATTATTTAGAAAGTCTTTTTTGTTTCATTGGTTGCATAGGAGCAGTGCGTATTGCTTTATCATCCATAGATTTCATCTTGGAAAAAGGCTTATCCTTCTTAGGAATACCTACCTTTGAAGCCATTCTAGGCTTACCAGACTTCTTAGCTTTACCAGCAGTCATTTTAGTTGCAGCCATATTTACATTTTTTAGTTTTTCCTCCCATCTTTTGTTTAGGAGCTGGTTTTTCCAAAGTTTTAAGTTTTTTAAAACCTTCTTGCACCTTTCCTCTATATTTCATATTTTTTTCCATATCCCCTCTTCTATAAGTAGCAATTGCAGAGTCATTATCTCTTCTTATTTGTTCATTTACTTTAGAAGTAGTTATTCCTTTTTGAGCCTTCTTAACTTTACTACCCATTTTAGATTTCTTTGGAGCTTTAGAAGCATTCTGACCTTCCCATCTTCCCATTTTCTCAATATTACCTTCGTTAGGCATTCCTTTATTTCCTTTCATTCCTTGTTCAAAACCTCCTCTATATCTAGCACTATCACTTGAACTAGGTTTAATATTTTTACTTACACCTGTTATTTGATAATTTTCATTTTTT
>Ga0315293_10000524_pt1 | contig 35769 bp, 36 predicted proteins | sample YL17G13_20_MG_FD_203071 | JGI IMG/M metagenome (GOLD analysis project Ga0315293, IMG submission 203071) | Sediment microbial communities from Yellowstone Lake, YNP, Wyoming, USA - YL17G13_20 | ecosystem: Environmental > Aquatic > Freshwater > Lake > Sediment | place: USA: Wyoming | collected... | reverse complement strand
GCGCTTCTCAAGGTGGAGATGGTCGACGGCGAGCATCCCGAAGAAACCAAGAAGAAGACCCTTTTCGACAACCTCACCCCGCTCTACCCGAACGAGATCATCAACATCGAGAACAACCCCGATGACCTTTCGACGCGCCTCATGAACCTCCTGACCCCGATCGGCAAGGGGCAGCGCGGGCTCATCGTCGCGCCGCCGCGGACGGGGAAGACGATTCTCCTGCAAAAGATAGCGAACTCGATCACGGCGAATCACCCCGAGATCTACCTGATCGTGCTCCTGATCGACGAGCGCCCCGAGGAGGTCACCGACATGGAGCGCTCCGTGAGGGGAGAGGTGATCAGCTCCACGTTCGACGAGCCCGCCGACCGCCACGTCCAGGTGGCCGACATGGTCATCGAGAAGGCGAAGCGCCTCGTCGAGCACGGCAAAGACGTCGTCATTCTTCTCGACAGCCTCACCCGTCTCGCGCGGGCGCACAACGCGGTCGTGCCCCATTCGGGCAAGATTCTCTCGGGCGGCGTCGACTCGAACGCGCTCCAGCGCCCGAAGCGGTTCTTTGGCGCGGCGCGGAACACGGAAGAGGAAGGAAGCCTCACGATCATCGCGACCGCCCTCATCGAAACGGGAAGCCGCATGGACGAGGTCATTTTCGAAGAGTTCAAGGGAACGGGCAACCTCGAAATCGTCCTCGACCGGCGCCTTGCCGACAAACGGATATTCCCCGCGATCGACATCTTCCGGTCGGGAACGAGAAAAGAGGAGCTGCTCCTGCAGGATAAGGTGCTCAGCAAGGTCTATATCCTGCGTAAGTTCTTGAGCGACAAGAACGTCGTCGAAGCGATGGAGTTCCTTCTCGAGAAGATGTCGAAGACGAAATCGAACCAGAAATTCCTCCAATCGATGAACGCGTAGGTGCTTCCCCGGCGGAGGAGGCGCGGCAGACCCACGCGAGACCCCCGCAAAATACCGTTTGTGTTTTCGAATGTACGCTATTACATTTAGCACGCTTTCTGTGTTAGACTGTACCGATGCGCCGGATTTGCGGGCGCGTGCATGACGAGGACAAACGGGGAGTCGGCAATGAAAAAGGAAATCCATCCCGAATACAAGAAAACGAAGATCACGTGCATCTGCGGGAACGTGATCGAGACGGCGTCCACGTCGCAGGACATCCACGTGGAAGTCTGCTCCCGGTGTCATCCGTTCTACACGGGCAAGCAGAAGCTCATGGATACCGCCGGTCGCGTCGAGCGCTTCCAGCGCAAGTACGGCGACTACCGCAAGAAACAGACCGATAAGGACACGGGGAAGTAACGCTCGCCTTACGACCCTCGGGCTTCGCTCTTTGAGGGGTTCATGTCCGAAAAGGAAACAAGAAGGCGCCTTCAGGTGGGGGGGCAGGCCGTTATCGAGGGCGTGATGATGCGTTCCCCGGGCTGCATCGCGACCGCGGTGCGGACTCCCGACGGCGCGATCCTCGTGCAGAAAGAGCCCTTCGTGAGCTTCACGAGGCGCCACCGCTCGCTCAATGTTCCCATCATCCGCGGCGCGATCTCATTCGTCGAGACGTTCGTCATTGCGATCAAGGCGCTCTCGTATTCCGCCGAAAAGGCCGCCGTGGAGGTCCCCCGCCCGGCCGCCGCCGGGACGGCGGGCGAGCCCGATGCGGCGAAAAGGAAGGACAGGAGAGGGCTCTCGTTCTTCCACATCTTCATCACGATCGTCGCCGCATTTGCGCTCGGTTTCGGTCTCTTCTTCTACCTTCCCCTCTTTCTCACGGAATTGACCGGTCTCACTCAGGGTTGGCTCTTCAACCTCATCGATGGAGCGATCCGCCTCGTCTTTCTCGTCCTCTACATCGTGCTCATCACGCGCTGGAAGGAAATGCGGCGGATATTCGAGTATCACGGCGCCGAGCACAAGACGATCTCCGCGTTCGAGGAGGAAGGAACGGCGACCCCCGAAAACGTCGGCGCCTACTCGACGCTCCACGCGCGGTGCTCGACGAGCTTTCTCCTCCTCGTCGTGGTCGTGAGCATCGTGGTGTTCATGATGCTCGGGCGGCCGACGAGCGTCTCGGACAAGATCGTCAGGTTCGCGTTCATCCCCGTCATCGGCGGCGTCTCGTACGAGCTCCTCAAGCTTTCCGCGAATCCCCGCGTGCGCCCGTATATGGCGTTTCTCGTATGGCCGGGTCTCTTCCTTCAGAGGCTCACGACGAAGGAGCCGTCGAGCGACCAGATCGAGGTCGCCATCGCCGCGCTCAACGCCTGCCTGGGCGACAAAACAGTGGCATCCTAGCCTCGTATTCATTACAGTATCGGCGTGCCGGCGCGGACGGGCGCTTCCCCGCGGCGTCTCCCGGCGTTTCTTGGCGCGTCGGCCGTCGAACGGAGGATCGGTGGAGTCGAACAACCGGTATGAAAACGTTCTGAAGCGCTTCGATCAGCTCACCGAAGAGCTTGCAAAGCCCGAAAACATCAGAAACCAGCAGCTCTATCGCAAGCTCGCGCGCGAGCGCAGCGAGCTCGAGAAGGCCGTGCTCATAATTCGTAGATACGTCGACTGCGAGAAACGATATGCGGAGGACCGCGCGGTCGTCAAGGAGGGGAGTGATCGCGAGCTCGTCGAGATCGCGCGTTCCGAAATGGGGGAGCTCGAGAGACAGATGAAGACCGAAGAGGAGAGCATCAAGATGCTTCTCCTGCCCCGCGACCCGGACGACTCCCGCAACACCGTGTTCGAGATACGGGCCGGAACGGGCGGGGACGAGGCGGGGCTCTTCGTCGCGGATCTCGCCCGCATGTACCGGCTCTACGCGGAGCGGCACGGCTGGAAGATCGAGGACCTCTCGAGCAGCCCGACGGAGATCGGTGGCTACAAGGAAATCATCTTCCTCGTATCGGGGGAGAACGCATACGGGAAGCTCAAGTTCGAGAGCGGGGTGCATCGCGTGCAGCGGGTGCCCGTGACGGAGGCGGGGGGCCGCATCCACACCTCGGCCGTTTCGGTCGCCGTGCTTCCCGAGGCGGCGGAGGTCGATATCCAGATCGACCCGAAGGATCTCCGCGTCGACGTGTTCCGCTCGCGCGGCCCCGGGGGGCAATCGGTCAATACGACCGACTCGGCGGTGCGGATCACGCACATCCCGACGGGCATGGTCGTCCAGTGTCAGGACGAAAAATCGCAGCACAAGAACCGGGCAAAGGCGCTCAAGGTCCTCATGGCCCGTCTCCTCGAGAAGGCGCGCTGCGAACAGGATGAGAAGATCGCCGCGGCTCGGCGCGTCATGATCGGCTCGGGGGACCGGAGCGACAAGATCCGCACGTACAACTTCCCCCAGGGGAGGGTCACCGACCACCGGATCGGGCTGACCCTGTACAATCTGAAAGGCGTCCTCGACGGCGACCTGGGGGGGATCGTCGACTCGCTCGTTCTCGCGCACGTCGAGGAGCTCCTCAAGCGCGAAATGGAGGCGGCCAGCCGCGCGGGAGGCGCCTGACATGCCGACGACGGGGAGCGCGAAGAAGGTGAAGGTGCTGGAAGCGGTGCGGCTCGCGGAGAGATATCTCGCCGGTCGCGGCGTCGAGGCGGCGCGGCTCAGCGCCGAGCACCTCCTCGCAAAGCACATGGAGTGCTCCCGCCTCGATCTGTATCTGCAATTCGACCGCGAGCTGGCGCCGGACGTGCTCGGGCGATACCGCGAGGATCTCAAAGTCCGCGGGACGCACTATCCCCTCCAGTACATTCTCGGGGAGATCGAGTTCATGTCGCTCCCGTTCAGGATTCGGGAAGGGGTTTTCATCCCGAGGCCGGAAACGGAGCTCCTCGTCGAATGGATCGACGAGCTCGTCGGGGATACCCCGACGCTTGCGTTCGTCGAGTTCGGCGTGGGCTCAGGCGTCATCGCGGGCAGCCTCTGCCGCCGGCACCCCGGCTGGAGGGGACGCGCGATCGACGTCTCCGCCGCCGCGGTCGCGCTCGCGAAGGAGAATTTCGAGGCGCTCGGCGTCTCGGACCGGATGGATGTTCTCGTCGCGGACGGCCTGCACACGCTCGGCGCGGAGCCTCCATTCGAGCTGCTCGTCGCGAACCCTCCGTACGTCCCGGCCGCGGAGATTCCCGCGCTCGAGACGGAGGTCTCGCGGTTCGAGGCTCAAACGGCGCTCGACGGCGGCGCCGAGGGGACCGATTTCTACCCCATGCTTGCGTGCGAGGCGAGGCGCCTTCTCGTTCCGGGCGGGCTCGTCGCGTTCGAGATCGGTCATGGACAGGCGGCCTCGACGCGGGAGATCTGTGCGCGCGCGGGGCTCGAGAGCATATCGATGCGCAAGGACTACAACGGTCTTGAGCGGATGGTAACGGCATTCGTGCCGGATGCGAGGGATGGGGGCGATGGATAGCTTTGTGATCAACGGGCCATGCAGGCTCGACGGACGGGTGACCGTGAGCGGAGCGAAAAACGCGGTGCTTCCCCTCATGGCCGCCTCGATGCTCACGGGGGGTGTGTGCACGCTCGACAACGTCCCCGATCTTCGGGACACGCGCACGATGATGCAGCTCCTCGAGGGTTTCGGGGTCGCTTCGTCGCTCGAGGGGGAGAGACTCGTGATCGACGCCTCGCGAATCACCTCTTTTGAGGCGCCCTATGATCTCGTGCGCACGATGCGGGCATCGATATACGCATTCGGGCCGCTCGTCGCCCGCTTCGGTAAGGCGCGGATCTCGATGCCCGGAGGGTGCGCCTGGGGGCCGCGTCCCGTTGATCTGCATCTCAAGGGCCTGAGCGCCCTCGGGGCGAAGCTCACGATCGAGCACGGCTACATCAACGCGTCCGCCGGCAAGCTCCGGGGAGCCGAGATCACGCTCACGATTCCGAGCGTCGGCGCGACCGTGAACGTGATCATGGCGGCGGTGCTCGCGGAGGGGCGGACCGTGATCGAGAACGCGGCGCGCGAACCCGAGATTGCAGAGCTCGCGCGGGCGCTCACGAGCGGCGGCGCGAGGATCGAGGGGGAGGGGACCTCCCGCATAACGATCGACGGCGTGGCCTCCATCGCTCCCTTTACGCACCGCGTCATTCCCGACCGCATCGAGGCGGGCACGTTCGCGGCGGCGGCCGCGATAACGGGCGGCCGCATCGAGATCGCCGGCTGCGATCCGTCCCATCTCGGCGCGGTCCTCGAGAAGCTCGAGGCGTGCGGCGCCCGGATCGAGCGCGCAGGCGGCGCCTTGACGGTGACGGGCCCCGCGCGGCTCGAGCCCGCGAACGTCGAGACGGGATTTTATCCATCCTTTCCGACCGACATGCAGGCCCAGATCATGGCGGCCCTCTCGATCGCGCGGGGGACGAGCACGGTCGTCGACCGCGTCTATCCGGACCGGTTCACCCACGTGCCGGAGCTCTGCAGGTTCGGCGCGAAGATCGCCCGCGACGGCAACGTCGCGGTCATCACGGGAGTCGAACGGCTCGAGGGCGCGCCCGTGATGGCGACCGACATACGGGCGAGCTCCGCGCTCATCCTCGCGGCGCTCGCCGCCGAAGGGGAGACTACGATTCTTCGCGTGTACCATATCGATCGCGGGTACGAGCGGATCGAGGAAAAGCTGCGCTCGATCGGCGCGGCGATACGGAGGGTCAGGGACTGATCTGCCGTCGCGGGGCGGAGATCGGGGAGCAAGCGAATTGCGCAACCTCATCATCGGCACGTCGGGACACGTCGATCACGGAAAGACGGAGATCGTCAAGGCGCTCACGGGACGCGACACGGACCGCCTCCGGGAGGAGAAAGAGCGCGGCATCTCGATCGTTCTCGGGTTCGCGCCCCTCGATCTCGGAGACGGCGTCATCGCGGGGATCGTCGACGTTCCCGGGCACGAGCGCTTCGTCAAAACGATGGTGTCGGGGGCGGTCGGCGTGGATCTCGCGCTCCTCGTTATCGCCGCCGACGAAGGGGTCATGCCCCAGACCGAGGAACACTTCGAGGTGCTCCGTCTTCTCGGGGTGAAAGACGTCGTCATCGCGATTACGAAGGTCGATCTCGCCGACACGGAGCTCGTCGGGCTCGTCGAGGAGGAAATACGGGGCCTCGTCACGGGGAGCCCCTTCGAGGGCTCTCCGGTCATCAGAACGTCCGCGGTGACCGGCGAGGGGCTCGCCGCGCTCAAGGCTACGCTCAAGGCGCGTGCGCTCGCCCTCGGTGAGCGCGAGGCTTCGGACTTCTTCCGCATGCCCGTCGACCGGGTATGGACGAAGAGCGGCATCGGCACGATCGTCACCGGAACGGCATGGAGCGGCGAGGTGCGCAAGGGGGCCGAGCTCGTGATCGAACCGGGCGCAAAGGGGGTCCGCGTGCGCGGCGTGCAGAGCTTCGATCGATCACTGGAGGCGGCGACTGCCGGCATGCGCACGGCGCTCGCCCTGCACGGCGTCCGGGTGAGCGAGGTCGAGATCGGCATGCAGGTTCTCACCCCCGGCGTGCTCACGCCGTCGAATATGATCAATGCCTTCGTCGAGGCGAGCGTGCTCGCCGGCCAAGGAATCAAGAACAGGCAGCGGCTGCGCCTTCACCATGCCGCCTCCGAGATTCTCGGACGGGTGATGATCCTCGCGGGGGAGAAGATCGCCGCGGGCTCGGGGGGCTACGTCCAGCTCAGGCTCGAGAAGCCGGCCGTCGCGCGGCGGGGGGACCGTTTCATCCTGCGATCGTACTCGCCGCAGCACGTCATCGGGGGAGGAAGGATACTCGAAGCGAACGCGGCCAAGCTCACGGCGCATTCCGCGCCGCTCGCCATGGACCGCCTGAGGGCGCTCGAGGCCGGAACGGCGAAAGACGTGATCGTCGCCTGCGCGGCATCCGGCGGCACGCGGGGCTTCCCGCTCGGCGAGCTCGCCCGCTACGGGCTCACGCGGAGCGAAATCGCGGAGGCCGTCCTCGCGCTCGAGAAGGCGGGGCGCCTCGTGGCGATCGAGGAACGGCTCTTCGAGGCAGGGTCCGTGCGGGACACGGAGCGCGCGCTCGTCGCGATGATTGAAACGATGTCGTCGGAGAACAAGCTCCTGTGGGGCGTCGATCGCGAGGAGCTCAGGGAACGCTCGGCGCTGCGCGAAGGAGCGCTCTTCGATTTTCTCATGGAAAAGGGAATGAAGGAAGCAAAGCTCTTCTTCAAGGGGGGGCGCGTGCGCGCGGGGAGCAGCGGCGAGAGGGATCTCTCGCCTGAGGACGAGAAGGCGCTTCATGCGCTGGAGGCGCGCGTCCGCGAGGCGGGTTTCGAATTCGCGACGAAGGCGGATCTTCTCGCGATCGTGCGAAACGAGAAACGCCTCACGTCCTACCTGCATATCCTCGCGGACCGGGGTTCGGTCGTGCGTGTCTCGCCCGACGGTTTCATGCACGCGGAGCGCCACCGGGAGCTCCTCGAGAAGGTGAAGGAACGTCTCGCCGGGGGCGGGACCGTGTCGGTCGGAGGTTTCAAGGAGATGTTCGGTTTTTCGCGCAAGTTCGCCGTGCCGATTCTCGAACACCTCGACCGGGAGGGCTACACGCGGCGGGAGGGGGACGCGAGAAAGGCAGGCCCGAAGCTCGGATAAACGTATGATAAGAATAGCGAAGCGGAGGAAAACAAGAACAGTGCTGTACCGGGGCGTTCCCGTCGGGGGCGCCTCGCCGATCACCATCCAGTCGATGACGACGGCGCGCACCGCCGACACGCGCCGCGCAATGCGGGAGATCCGCGCGCTCGCGCGCGCCGGATGCGAGCTCGTCCGCGTCGCGGTGAAAGACCGCGAGGACGTCGCGGCGCTCCCCGCGATCTGCGGTGCGAGTCCCATCCCCGTCATCGCCGACATCCATTTCGATTACCGCCTCGCCGTCGCCTCGGCGAAGGCGGGAGCCGCGGGTTTGCGCATCAATCCGGGAAACATCGGCGGCGCGGAGAAGGTCCGGCGCGTCGTCGCCGCCGCGGCCGAAACGGCGATTCCCATCCGCATCGGCGTCAACTCGGGAAGTATCGAGAGGGATCTGCGGCCCCTTTTCCGCACCGATCCCGCGCGCGCTCTCTGCGCGAGCGCCGTGAGGAGTCGCGAGCTCATCGAGGCAATGGGCTTCCGCGATCTCGTCTTCAGCCTCAAATCCCCCGACGCGATGGTAACCGTCGAGGCGAACCGCATCTTCGCCGCCGGCAGCGACTGCCCGCTCCACGTCGGCGTCACCGAGGCGGGACCCCCGCTGAGCGGCGCCGCGAAGTCGGCGGTGGCGCTCACGCTCCTTCTCTCCGAAGGAATCGGCGACACGGTGCGCGTATCCCTCTCGGGGGATCCCGTGCGCGAGGTCACGGTCGCGGCCGCGATCCTCTCGGCGCTGGGGCTCAGGCGGGACATCCCGCGGATCGTTTCGTGTCCGACATGCGGGAGGTGCCGGGTCGACGTCCTCGGCATCGCCGAGAGGCTCGAGCGCGAGATTTCAGGCGTGCGTGCCGGAGTCACGATCGCCGTCATGGGGTGCGAGGTCAACGGTCCCGGCGAAGCGAAGGACGCCGACATCGGACTCGCCGGATCGAGGCAGGGCGCCCTTCTCTTCATTAAAGGCAGGGCCGTGCGGCGCCTCAAGGGGGACTTTGCCGGAGAATTCATCCGGGAAGTACGTAACTACCTGCAGCACAAGAATGATTGAACTCTTTCTCTTTATTGATACAGAATGAAATATGTCTGGAAAATGTTCTCCAAAGGTGCTACTATACCGGTAGATAAATCTACGGGTTGTGGAAATGGCTGCCCAGGAGAGACTACCTGAAACCCTGTGGGTTTGCGTTTGATTTTTCCCGCAAGGGAGGAGAGGAGGTTAGTCATGAAGGGCAGCAGGGTGGTTCTCGCGCTCGCGGCAGTCGTTCTCATTCTGGGCGCCGCGGCACTCTGGGCGCAGGACCAGTATTCCATGCCGGTCAACAAGGTGCTCAACGCCGGGCGGACTACGGTCAGGTTCGATCCGTACGTCTTCACCTTTGTTTCCGATGAAGTCCTGAGCGTGAGGTTCGAGAAGCTCGACCCGGTACGCGTCAAGCTCACGATCAAGCCGCTTACCGTGCCCGAGCCGTTCGAACATGTCACCGTTCAGTGGGGATGTTTCCAGCCGGTCGGGCTCACGCTCGATTCGCCCGGCGAGAATTCGTTCATACTCAATACCGAAACCGGCTACGCCGAGAAGTAGCCGGCCGCACGCAGCCTACATCGATCTTTCGAGCCGCTCTCGCCGCGGCGACGCGAAGAGATAGAAAGCGCTTCATTTTCAGATTACTCCCCGTGCGGTTACTTCGTTTCCCCGGGAAGAGCGGGTTTGACGAAAATCGTTGTGCCGCGGGAGCAGAGCGCCGTGCCCGGCTTCGATTTCCGCGGCCTGCGGACGTGGCGTTTCTCCGCGTAGATCACGGGGACGGTCGACGAATTGCGCGCTTTGCTGAAATACGCCGCGATCGCGGCGGCCCGCTCGATAACGGCATTCGGCGTCGACCGGTGGTAACCCTTGAGAATGACGTGCGAGCCGGACGTTCCCTGAGCGTGGAACCAGAGATCGCCGGGGGAGGCGAAATCGTGCGTCAGGATGTCGTTGTCCGCGTCGCTTTTTCCCACGAACGCCGTGTGCGTTGCGTCGATTTCGTAACGGCGGAATCGCCGCGCGGGGCCCGCGTCCCGCGCAGCGGCGCGCGCGGCTCTTTCCTGGGGGATGAGCGGAATGAGCTCGGCCGGGCTCTCGAGCGCCCCGATTCGTTCCAGGGCCTTCCGGTGGCGCGCGATCTCCCGTTCCATCTCGCGCTTGCGGGTCCGGATGATGTGGTTTCCCTTCTCCCCCTTCTTCGCCTTCGTGAAATAGCGGCGGATGTTCCGGTCGGGGGAAATGGCGGGATCGAGCGGGATGGTCACCTCCCGTTCCCCCGAGAAATCCCGGACGACGATTTCCTTCATGCCCGGTGTCAGCTTATGCCGGTAGGTCACGAGGAGATCGCCGTAGTGGCGGTACTCCGCGGAGCGCTCCGCGTCGATGAGGTCCGCTTCGAGATTGCGCACGAGGCGTTCGAGGCGCTTCAGATCCTTGCCGAGCATCGCGGCGGCCTTCCGCCGCAGATGCGCGACGTACGATGGGATGATAACCTCGTTTGCGCGCGCGTCGATCGCTTCCCGGTAATCCTTCTTCCGCTCGCCGTGCTCCTGGACCGGAAGCTCGATGGGGTAAAGCGCGGCCGCGCCCGCCTCCCCTTCTTCGGGGAACGCGTAGAGGTGCCACGCCCAGACGCGGGGGGCGAGCCGCTTTGCGATCTCGGTGAGCTGGGGCCACAGGAGCGCGAGGTCGCCCCCCGCCTGCCTCGAGAGATTGCCCGCGAGGACGGGGTCTACCCCGGCGACCGCATGGGCGAGCGCGGCCGCGCGCGTTCTCGCATTGCTCCAGCGGCGTGTATGGTCGGGGGATGGGGGGCGAAGCCCGGCCTGGGAACCCTCCGGCATGAGGGCGGCGGGCGGTTCCGCGGGGAGCTGGAGTATGGAATACGGCTTCCGCGGGAGGACGTCGTTCGGCCCGGCCGCCCGGCGCGCCTTCTTCCCGCCTATCGCCGCAAGCGGCCGTTCGGAGCTTTCCCCGTAGAGCGTCAGCGGCTTGGCCGCGGGGGTGAGATCGATCCGGAGGATCAGGCACTCTTCAGTCCCCCATTCGCTTCCCGGGGCGAGTTTCAGGACGAGCACGCGATCAAGCCCGAGCGCGTGGACGTCGATGATGCGTCTCCCGCTCGCCGCGGCCATCTCCTCGATCCCGTCCTTCCGCGGGGCGATCTCATGCTCCGAAACGAGGAGCTCCGGCTCCCGGCGGTGATAGAGTATGTGCATGTACTTGAATGGGGCGCCCTCGAGGAACAAGGTCACACAGTCCGGGAACCGTCTCATCCCGGCGATTGCGGCGCCGGAGAGCGCCTCGTCGAGCTGGAAGGCGAGCGCATACACCGTCAGGCTGTTCACGGACGCAATGATAGGGGGCGGCGTGCCCCCAAGTCAAATTGTAAAGCCCGCGGGCATTTCTTCTCTTACCTTTTGCACGTCAAACGTGCTACAGTCCATTGCATCAGGCGGCCGCCGCAGGGGAACGAGCCTCCCGTGCGGCCGCTTCGAATCATATCAAGGGGGAGCATATGGTCTACAGCATGACGGGATATGGGAAGGGAGAGGTGCGATCCGACGCGGGAGCCGTCACCGTCGAAGTGCGCACGGTGAATCACCGTTACATCGACTTCTCAATACGGCTGCCGCGCCCCCTCAACGGCTATGAGAGGGAGATCGAGAAGATCGTGCGCGGCTCCGTGAAGCGCGGCCACGTCTACGTAACGGTCGCCTTCGACAAATCGGTGGAGACCGAAAGCATCGCGATCAACAAGGAACTCCTGAGGAGAGCCTACCGGAACCTGAGCGATTTCGCCATCGAGGAGGGGATCCCCGGACGCGTCGACATCGGAACGCTTCTCTCGCTCCCCGACATCTTCACGAACAGCCTCGACGAGGCGCTCCCCGAAAGCCTCTGGGCGCGCGTGCGGGAGGCGCTCGTGATCGCGCTCGAGCGATGCACGGAGATGCGGGGCATTGAGGGAGAGGAGCTCGCCCGCGATATCATGCGGCGGGTCATCGTTCTCGACAAGGCGGTCGCCCGTATCGAGAAGAAGGCCCCCCTTGCCCTGAAGCGCGCCCTCGCGCGGGCGAAGGACCGGCTCCGGCAGCTCATGGACGGCAGGAAGATCGACGAGAACCGCTGGCTCATGGAGGCCGCCCTCGCGGCCGAGCGAACCGATTTTTCCGAGGAGTTCGTCCGGATCAAGAGCCATCTCGCACAGTTCGTGACCGCGATCGAGAAGGGGGATGAGATCTCGAAGAGCCTCACCTTCCTTCTCCAAGAGATCCACCGCGAGGCGACGACGATGGCGAACAAGGCCGCCGACGCGTCGATCATCCGCGAGTGCCTTTCGATCAAGGAAGGGGTCGAGAAGATCCGCGAGCAGGTTCAGAATCTCGAGTGACGCGCCCCGCGCGTCATCTCGAGGGAGGCGCCCCGCGCGTCATTTCGAGGGAGGCGCTCCGCGCGTCATTTCGAGGGAGGCGCCCCGCGAGCGTCGCCGGCGTTGATGTTTCATCGGGTCGAATGAGGAGCCATGCGGCCGTGACAACTCCGTTCAATATCTCCAGAAAACCGTTTCTCGTGGTCGTTTCGGGTCCGTCGGGCGTCGGCAAGTCGACCGTCGTCGACCGCGTTTTCAAGCACGCCGCCGGCTTCGTCTCCTCCGTCTCGGTCACGACGAGGCCGCCGCGCGGAGCCGAGAAGGACGGCGTGGACTATTTCTTCATCACGAGGGAGGCCTTCGAGAGGCGCCGCGACGCCGGGGAGCTTCTCGAATGGGCCGAGGTTCACGGCAACCTCTACGGGACGCCCGCTCCCTTCGTCGCCGAGTCGCTCGCCGGGGGGGTCAACGTCATTCTCGAGATTGATATCCAGGGAGGGATGAGCGTCAAGGAGCGTTTTCCCGAAGCCGTTCTCATCTTTCTTCTCCCGCCGGGCTTCGAGGCGCTCAAGGAGCGGCTCAAAGGGCGCGCGACGGACGAGGAATCGGTCATCCGGCGCCGCCTCGAAAACGCGAAGCATGAACTGACCTTCTCGAACAGGTACGATTACATCGTGATCAACGATGAGGCGGGGCGCTGCGCCGACGATTGTCTTTCGATCATTCGTGCGGAGGCGCTCCGGGAGGAACGGACGACTCTGGGATAGGGTCCGCGGCGGGGATCAGGTGCGGATTTTCCTCCTTGCGTACGGCATATGTTTATATTACTATATTTCACCCGGTCTGAGGGGGAGGGGAGGCGTCGGAATCGGATCCCCGATCGGCGATGCGGAATCCCCATCGGCGAGAATACCTTGTGAAACAAAGCATTGCGGGGGTTGATCATGGATCAGGCGACGACCGAGAGAATTCTCGAAGTCATTCCGAACAGGTACGAGGCCGTCCGAATCATGGCGAAAGAGGCGAGGAGGATCAATACCCTGATCCGCCTCTCCGGCGAAGAGATAGAGGAGAAACCCACCACGATCGCGATGAAGCGGCTCATAGACGGGAAAGTGAAGTATACGTATGCGGAACCAGAGGGGGAGAAGTAGCCGCGGGGGGGGATTATCGGGAAAGAGAATCCTTCTCGTGGTGACGGGCGGCATCGCCGCCTACAAGTCCGCGCTCCTGGTTCGCCTCCTCAAATGCGGCGGCTCCGAGGTCCGGGTCGTCATGAGCGCCGCCGCCACGGAGTTCGTCAGGCCGCTCACCTTCGAGGTCCTCTCTGAGAATCCCGTTTCGTTGAACATATTCGCCGAGCGCGAGCGTCCCGTTGTGGAGCACGTCGAGCTCTCGAAGTGGGCCGACCGCGTCGTCGTCGCTCCCGCGACGGCCGATATCATCGCAAAGGCGGCGCTCGGAATCGCCGATGAGATCGCGAGCACGGTGCTTCTCTCCGCGCGCGCGCCGGTGTTCTTCGCTCCCGCGATGAACGAGATGATGTGGGGGAGCGAAGCGGTTCGGCGCAACATCGATACGCTCAAGGCCGACGGAAAGACCATTCTGCCGCCCGGCTCGGGCGCCCTCGCCTGCGGGGACATCGGCCCCGGGCGCATGACGGAACCCGAGGATATCGTGAAGGCGCTCGAGGCTTCGTTCGCGCCGGGGGACCTCGCCGGCGTCAGGGTGCTCGTGACGGCGGGTCGCACCGAAGAGGATATAGACCCCGTACGATACATAACGAACCGTTCGTCGGGGCGCATGGGCTTCGCGATCGCTCGCGCGGCGCGAGCGCGCGGGGCGCGCGTAACGCTCATCCACGGCGCGGTCGACGTGCCGGCGCCGCAGGCGGACGAGGTCCGGCGCGTCAAAACCGCGGCCGACATGAAGTCCGCGGTGACGAAAGCCTTCTCCCGCTGCGACGTATGCATCATGGCCGCGGCTGTTTCGGACTTCGCGCCGGTGAAGCGCCAGACGCAGAAGATCAAGCGAAAAGGTGCCGGGCTCTTTCTCGAGCTCCGCGCGACGGAAGATATTCTCGCTTCCCTCGGGAAGAGGAAAGAGGATCAGGTCGTCGTCGGCTTCGCGCTCGAGACGGTCAACGGCGAGGCGAACGCCGTGAGAAAGGCGCGGGAGAAGGGGTGCGATTACATGGTTCTCAACGCCCCCGGCGAGAAAACCGGTTTCTCGGCGCCGACGAACGCGATCACGCTGTTCAAAGGCGCGACGAAGCTCCGTGCGAGCCCTCTCGTGGCGAAAGAGGAAGCGGCGTCCCTCATCCTCGACGCGGTGGCGGCCGACAAACGCGTGAAGCGGATCAAACGATAAGAGACCGGATGGAAAAGAACGTTCTCGGCGCAGTCAGACGGTACCTCCTCGCCCGGCAGGGCTTCGGGATGGACGTCGCTTACCGCGTCGCGGCGGAGGGCGCGTTCCGGAACGACGATCCGCAGCGGGCCGAACGGGAGATTGTCATGCTCACGTCTCCCGTGATCGAGAGGAGGCCCGGCATCCGCGCAACGAGCGACCGGCGGGGGACCGAACAGGCCTCGCTCTTCGGGGAGAGCGCGAAGACAACGAGGCCCGATCTCGCGGAACTCGATTGTACGGCGCTTGATGCGCTCGTTTCGAAATGCGAGCGCTGCGGACTCGCGGGAGGGAGGACGCGGACCGTCTTCGGAAGCGGCGACCCTGCAGCGAGGATCGTTTTCATCGGTGAGGCCCCCGGCCGGGAAGAGGACCTGCAGGGGCTACCCTTCGTCGGGAGAGCGGGGCAGCTTCTCACGAAGATGCTCGCCGCGATCGGGTTCACGCGGGACGAGGTGTACATTACCAATATTCTGAAATGCCGGCCGCCGGGGAACCGCGAGCCGCAGGAGGACGAGATGGCCGCCTGCGAACCGTACCTGGTCCGGCAGCTCGAGCTCATCGGCCCCGTTATCATATGCGCGCTCGGGAGGATCGCGGCGCATGGCCTCCTCAAAAAGGGGACATCCCTCGGGATACTCAGGCAGGGCGTGCATTACTATAACGACGTTCCGGTCGCGGTGACGTATCATCCGGCCGCACTGCTCAGGAATCCGAATCTGAAGCGCGACGCGTGGGAGGACCTCCAGACGATGAGGAAGCTCTACGACGAGGCGATTCGGGAGGGCGAATGACGGAAAGCACGACGAACACGCGGATCGAGCTCAAGAACTTCGAGCGCATACCGCCCCAGAGTCTCGAGGCGGAGCGCGCCGTCCTCGGCGGCATGCTTCTCGAGCCGGAGGCGACGACGCGGGCGATCGAAATCATCTCTCAGGCGGGTGCGGAGGTCTTTTACCGGCCCGTGCACGGAAAGATATACGCCGCGATGATCACGCTCTTCACGCGGCGCGAGCCGATCGACGTCATGACGCTTTCCGAGGAGCTCAAGAAATCGGGGGATCTCGAAATAGCGGGTGGCATCGCCGCGCTCACCGATCTCGTCGACGGCACCCCGAGCGCGGCCAACATAGAGCACTACGCGCGCATCGTCCTTGACAAGTACATTCTCCGCCGGCTCATCCGCGCCTCCACCGACATCGCGGAGGACGCCTACGCGGCGAGCCGCGAGGCGGATGCCATCCTCGACGCCGCCGAGCAAAAGATTTTCAAGATATCCGAGTCGCGCGTGAGCCACGGATTCGTTCATATCAAGGACATCCTCAAGGAGCGGTTCGAAGAGATCCAGCGCGTGCACGAGACGCGTACGAGCATCACGGGGCTCGCGAGCGGCTTCATCGATCTCGATAAGTATACGGCGGGCTTCCACCCGAGTGATTTCATCATCATCGCGGGCCGGCCCTCGATGGGAAAGACGAGCTTCGCGCTGAACATCGCGCAGCACGTCGGGCTCATGGAGCGGAAGCCCGTGGCGATCTTCAGCCTCGAGATGTCGAAGGAGCTTCTCGTCCAGCGCCTCCTCTGCTCCGAAGCCCAGGTCGACGCGCAGAAGGTGCGCCGCGGGTTCACGTCGGCGAAGGACATCGAGCGCCTCACCAATGCCGCGGGGCTCCTCTCCGAGGGGCCGGTCTTCATCGACGACACTCCCGCGATCTCGACGCTCGACATGCGCGCGCGCGCGCGGCGGCTCAAATCGGAGTACGACGTCGCGCTCATCATCATCGACTATCTCCAGCTCGCCCGCTGCAGCGACCGGGCCGAGAACCGGCAGCAGGAGATCTCCTCGATCTCGCGGTCTCTCAAGGCGCTCGCGAAGGAGCTTTCGATCCCCGTGATCGCGCTCTCGCAGCTCTCGCGCGCCGTCGAGGCGCGGGGGGGTGACCGGCGGCCGGTGCTCTCGGATCTCCGCGAGTCGGGCGCCATCGAGCAGGACGCCGATCTCGTTCTCTTCCTCTACCGTCCGGAGCTCTACGATCCGGATGATCCCGACAAACAGGGCAAGGCCGAGCTCATCATCGGCAAGCAGCGGAACGGCCCCACCGGCAGCGTGCCGCTCGTCTTCGAGAAGACGTATACGCGCTTCCATTCGGCGGCCCGCGCCGGAGTCGAGGAACAGCCGGAGGTCTTCTAGGTGGCACCGCTCGTCATCCTCGGCAGATTTTTCCTCGAATTCGTCCAGGATACGGGCGGTGTGTTCATGCTCGTCTGGCGCACCTTCCAGGCGGTCCCCCGTACCTTCGCGAACGCCCGGAATGTCTTTCAGCAGATGGACCGGATCGGGATCGGCTCGATCCCGCTCGTCCTCGTGACGTCGCTGTTCGTCGGCGCGGTGACTTCGGTTCAGGCGGCGTACCAGTTCCACGGCTACGTGCCGCTCAAGTACCTCGGCACGGTCGTCGGCAAGTCGGTCATCCTCGAGCTCGGGCCGGTGCTCACGGCGCTCGTCGTCGGGGGCCGGGTGAGCGCGTCGATCGCCGCGGAGCTCGGTACGATGAAGGTCACCGAGCAGATCGACGCGATGGAGATGATCGCGATCGACCCGGTCGAGTATCTCGTGCTGCCGCGGGTCATCGCGGCGACGATCATGCTCCCCGTCCTTACGATCTTCTCCGATCTGCTCGCGATCCTCGGCGGAATGGTCGTCGCGAACATCTCGCTCCACGTGGGAGTCAATACCTTCGGGAGCGGATTGAAACTCCTCTTCCACACGCAGGATCTCGCGGGCGGGCTCATGAAGACCTTCGTCTTCGGTTTCATCATCGCGCTCATGGGATGCTACCACGGCTTCGAGACGAGGGGCGGGGCGGAGGGAGTGGGGATCGCCACGATGAAGGCGGTCGTCTCCTCGTGCCTCCTGGTCCTCGTTTCGAATTACCTCTTGGCGTCCCTCATATTCCGAATTCTCTTTGCGCCCTCTTCATAGGAGGCTCCGGGTGGAGCAGCGCGGCGGCGGGAACATCATCAGAATACGCGGTCTGAAAAAGTCGTTCGGGCCCGAGGTCGTGCTCGATTCGCTCGACCTCGACATCGAGCGGGGCCAGACGCTCGTCGTCATCGGGCGGAGCGGCTGCGGGAAGAGCGTGCTCCTCAAGCACATCACGGGGCTCGTCAGGCCCGACGCGGGGGAAATCCTGTTCGAAGGCGAGGATATGACCCGTTTCGACAGGAAAAAGCTGTTCCAAATGCGTATGCACTTTGGTATGCTTTTCCAGAGCTCCGCGCTTTTCGACTCTATGACGGTCGGCGAAAACGTGGCTCTTTCCCTGCGGAAGCACTCGGAAATGAGCGAGGAGGAGATCGCGACGGTCGTGGGCGAGAAGCTCCGGCTTGTCGGGCTCACGGGCGTCTCGACCCACTATCCGGCGGAGATGAGCGGCGGGATGAAAAAGCGGGTCGGTCTCGCGCGCGCCGTCGTCATGAACCCGCAGGTGGTGCTCTACGACGAGCCGACGACGGGGCTCGATCCGATCATGGCGGACGTCATCAACGAGCTCATCAGGACTCTCCAGCGGGAGCTCGCGATCACCTCCGTCGTGGTCACCCACGATATCAAGAGCGCGTACCACGTGGGGGATCGCATCGCGATGCTCCATGAGGGCAGGATCATATTTTCGGGCACGCCGGACGAGGTTCGCCGGACGGACAATCCGGTGCTCCGGCAGTTCGTAGAGGGAAGGGCCGAGGGCCCTATCAAGCCGATCTGACGCCCTCGGGCGGGGGGCGTCGAAATCGCTTAACCGGAACGGCGGGAAATCGATGGAGTACAAATCGCTCGAGATCAGGGTGGGTTTTACCATCTTCATCGCCTCTCTCATCCTCATTATCGGGCTCATGTGGTTCCAGGGCTTTAAGGTGGGGCATGGCAAGTACGAGATCCATGCCATCTTCCCGATGGTCGGGGGGATCAGCCCGGGAGACAAGGTCAACCTGAACGGCGTCGAGATGGGGAGCGTGAAGCAGGTGCAACTCCGGGAGAAAGACGTACTGCTCACGATGGAGATCGACGGAAAAGCGAAGATCCCGGACAACTCCCGCATCGTTCTCCAGACCGTCGGGATCATGGGGGAGCGCATCATCACGATCCTGCTCGGAACGTCGGACCGCTTCCTCGAGCGGGGATCGATCATGCAGGGGACCTACGAGCCCGGGATCACGGAAGCGCTCGCGTTCCTCGGCGCCATCATGGACGATCTCACGCTTCTCACGAAGGACATGCAGCGGCTCGCGACGACCCTTACCCAGGGGGACAAGCTCAAGGCGATCGTCGAGAATCTCGTCTCGATCAGCGACCGGCTCCATACCCTCATCGAGCGGGACGCGCCCGGCTTCGAGTCGGGCGTTCAATCCCTGAGCCGGTCCGCCGCGACGGTCGACCGCATCCTCACGAAGAACTCGGGGAATCTCGATACGATGATCACGTCGTTCGCCGCGGCGAGCAAGGATATGCCCGAGCTCGTGCGGCGGATGCGCGCCGTGGCCGACACGCTCGCCGTGATCACGAACGGCCTTCAGAGGAACGACAATACGCTCGGCGCCCTCATGAAGGACCGCGCCCTCATGGACAGGCTCGAGAGCACGGTGAAGAATCTCGACGATCTCATCGCCGACGTCAAGGCGCACCCGAAGAAGTATCTCAAGATCGAGATATTCTGATTCGGGGGAAGGGACGCGCGCGCATGAAAGAACGGATCGTATGCCTCGTCGCCGCGGCGGGGAGGGGAGTGCGGTTCGGCCGCGAGATGCCGAAGAGCTTCTACCCCGTCGAGGGGAGGCCGCTTGTGGCCTGGTCGCTCCGCTCGCTGAACGCATGGGGAGGCATCTCCCGCTACGCCGTCATGGTCCCGCCGGGCTGGGAGGCCGAAGCGAAGAAAGAGCTCGAGGCCGAGGTTCCCGGCGCGGCGCACGAGGTCCTCGTGGGCGGCGAGACGCGGCAGGAGTCGGTTGCGATCGGACTCGCGTCGATCGCGTCGGCGGATATCGTGATCGTGCATGACGCGTGCAGGCCGATCGTCTCCGTAGGGCTTATCGAGCGCGTCGTCGCCGCGGCGCGGGAACACGGGGCGGCGGTCCCGGCGCTCGGAGTGACCGAGACGCTCGGGCGGCTCAGGGACGACGTACTCGAGGGGATCGTCCCGCGCGAGCGGGTCGTCGGGATCCAGACTCCACAGGCATTCACCTTCGACGTACTCTCGAAGGCGTTCAGCGCCGCGGGGGAGGCGATCCGCACGGCGACCGACGAGAGCTCGCTCGTGCTGGCCGCCGGATTCCCCGTGAAGGTCGTCGAGGGGGAAGTGTGGAACATCAAGGTCACCGTAAAGGAAGATCTCGAGATCATAGGCAGCTTCCTGTCGGGAAGAAAGCTCGAGCTTCCCCCGTGCGCGGGGAATTGATCGGCGCCGCTCGCGTCAAGGATCCAATGAAAAAAGAACCGGGTTCGTTCAGGATCGGAATCGGCTACGACATCCATCCGCTCGTCGAGGGGAGGCCGCTCTTCATCGGGGGGGTGCGGATCGATCATGACAGGGGACTCGCGGGGCATTCCGACGCCGACGCCCTGATCCACGCCCTCTGCGACGCCCTCCTCGGCGCCCTGAACCTCGGGGACCTCGGCGCCCATTTCCCCGAGACGGCGGAATGGAAAGACGCCGCGAGCACGAGGATTCTCGCGCGCGTCGCCGGGATGGTGGCGGAGCGGGGTTACCGCCTCGTGAACGCCGACTGCATCGTCAACGCCGAGGAGCCCAGTCTCGCCCCGTACCGCGGCGAAATGGCGAAGGCGATCGCCGCGGCGCTCGGGGTGGAGGCGGGGGACGTCTCGATCAAGGCGACGCGGGGAGAGGGGCTCGGGCCCATCGGAGAAAAGCGCGCGATCGCGGCGGAGGCGGTCGTGCTTCTCGAAAAAGTTTGAGCGACGCGCCCGCCCGGTGGCGGGGAGGAGTGCAGCTCGCGTGGGTAACGTTCGCGTACGATTCGCGCCGAGCCCGACGGGGCACCTCCACGTCGGGGGGGCGCGGACCGCTCTCTTCAACTGGCTCTTCGCGCAGCACGAGGGCGGGCGTTTCATCCTGCGCATCGAGGACACCGACGTCGAACGCTCCGAGCGCGGGTTCGAGGCCGCGCTCCTCGAGGATCTCGCCTGGCTCGGTCTCATCTGGGATGAGGGGCCGGGACCGGGCGGAGCCTCGGGGCCCTACCGCCAGTCCGAGCGCGTCGCGCTCTACCGCGAGCGGGCCGACCGGCTCGTCGCGGAAGGAAAGGCCTACCCCTGTTTCTGCACGGACGAGGAGCTGGAGCGGAAGAAGGAGGCGCGTCTCGGGGCGAGCCTCCCGCCCCAGTACGACGGGACGTGCCGTTCTTCAAGCCCCGCCGAGCGGGAGCGCAGGCGCGCCGAGGGACGCCCCGAGAGCATCCGCTTCATCATCCCCGGAAACGACGAGCGCCGCCTCGACGATCTCATCAGGGGGGAGGTCGTCTTCCCCGGGGGGATGGTCGGCGATTTCGTCCTCGTTCGCTCGAACGGGCTCCCCACGTATAATTTCGCCGCGGCGATCGACGACTCCCTCATGGGGATCACGCACGTGATACGGGGGGAGGAGCACCTCTCGAACACGGTGCGGCAGCTCTTGATCTACGAGGCGCTCGATCTCAGGGCTCCGCGGTTCGCGCACATACCGCTCATCCTCGGGGCCGATCGCTCGAAGCTGAGCAAGCGGCACGGCGCTCCGAACATCGGCGATTTCCGCGAGCGGGGCTACCCCGCCGAGGCGGTCGTGAATTACCTCGCGTTTCTCGGATGGTCCCCCCCGGCCGGAGGCGAGATACTCGCGATGGACGATCTCATCCGCGATTTCACGCTCGAGCGCGTATCGCCGTCCCCGGGCATTTTCGACGAGGTGAAGCTGAACTGGGTGGCCGCGCAGCACGTGCGCGCGGGGGGGGCCGCGCGCTACTTCGAGGAAGCGCTTCCCTATTTTCCGGAGGACGTGAAGAACGGCTATCCGCGCGAGAGGCTCATGGAGATCTTCACGATGCTCGCCGAGAATCTCCCGTGCTTTTCGAGGATCGAGGAGGACGTGAAGCCGTTCAGGCCCGGGGTTCCGGAGCTCGCCGGGGAGGTCCGCGAAACGGCGGCGGCCGCGCGGGGGCTGCTGGCGGCGTGCCTCGAGGCCATCGGCGCGTGCTCCGACTGGAGCGCCGCGGCGATCGGCGCGCTCATCAAGGAGACGGGCGCGCGTCTCGGCGTCAAGGGCAAGGCGCTCTATATGCCGCTCCGCGCCGCGGTGACGGGCGCGCTCCACGGCCCGGATCTCTCGCGGATCATGGAAATACGGGGGAAGGAAAGCGTTCTCGGCGCCATCCGCGGGGCGCTTTCGGAATCGGAGAAACCGTGACGAGCGGAAGAAGGTCGAGGAAACTGCAATGAAGGTAACGGTCCTTCTCGGAGGAGATTCCCCGGAGCGGGACGTTTCGCTCGCGAGCGGCGCCGGGATCGTCAAGGCGCTCCGCGCGAGAGGGCACGAAACGCACGTCGTCGATCCGGCGCTTCCGCCGGGGGCGAACGCGGAGCGCCCCGCGGCGAGGATCGGAGAACGGCCCCCGGGGGATCTCGCGCAGCTCCCTTTCGAGGAGGCGTTCGCCTGGCTCAACGCGGCGCCGGTTCGTTCCGCGGACATCATTTTCGTCGCGCTGCACGGGGGGAAGGGCGAAGACGGCACGATCCAGGCCCTCCTCGAGGCCGCCGGGCTCGTCTACACGGGCTCCGGGATACTGGGGAGCGCGCTCGCGATGAACAAGGACCGCTCGAAGGCGCTGTTCCGCGAGGCGGGCGTCCAGACGGCCCCGCATCTTTTGGTCGACGCCTCGTCCGGGCGCTCGCGATCGGAGGCGGGGGTGGCGATCGGGAAGGCGCTCGGGTTCCCCGTTATCGTAAAGCCGAACACCCAGGGCTCGAGTGTCGGGTTCTCGTTCGTCGGCGAGCCGGGCGGGCTCGAGGCGGCTCTCGCGAGCGCGGCGTGCTTCGGCGGCGACTGCATCGTCGAGCGGTACATCCCGGGCAGAGAGCTCACCGCCGCGATCCTCGGCGGCGAGGCGCTTCCCCTCGTCGAGATCATCCCCGAGGGGGGGTTCTACGACTACAAGAGAAAATATACGAAGGGAACGAGTCGCTACGTCGCGCCCGCGGAGCTCGAAGCGCGGATCGCCGATCGCGTCCGGCGCGAGGCGTCGCTCGCGTACGACGCGCTCGCCTGCAGGGATTACGCGAGGGTCGATTTCCGGCTTTCGCCGGAAGGGGAGCCGTACTGCCTCGAGGTCAACACCCTTCCCGGGATGACGGAGCTCAGCCTCGTCCCCATGGCGGCGAAGGCGGTCGGCATCGGCTTCGAGGACCTTGTCGAGCGCATCTGCGCCATGGCGCTCGGGAGAAAAAAATAGAGCAAGGAGCTGGCAATGGACCGGATTGAAACGATGATGAAAGAGTTCACCGAGGTGGCCGGCGTCTCCGGATTCGAGGGAGACGTCTTCGCGCTGCTGGCGCGGCACCTCGCCCCGATCGCCGGTATCGAGAAGGACCGTCTCGGCTCGTGCATCGCGCGACTCAAGGGGGGCACGGAGCGTCCCCGCGTGATGCTCGCCGCGCACATGGACGAAGTCGGTTTCATGGTCTCCCATTTCTCGGGATCGTTCGTGCGGTTCAATACGCTCGGCGGCTGGTGGTATCCGCGGATGGTCGCTCTCCCCGTGGCTATACGAACGTCGAAGGGGGAGGTTCCGGGAGTCGTCGCGACGAAGAACCCGTACGAGATGGAAGAGGAGGAGCGAAAGGGGCCCTTCAAGGCGAAGGATCTCTACATCGACGTCGGGCTCTCCGGCGGGAAAAGCCCCGAGTCGCTCGGCATCCGCCCGGGAGACCCCGTGGCGCCCCGGTTCCCCTTCACGGTTCTCAACGGGGGCCGCGCTCTCATGGCGAAGGCGTGGGACGACCGCGCCGGCTGCGTCATGCTGATCGAGGTTCTCGCGGCGCTCGCGAAGGTGAAAAAACTCCCGAACGCGGTCTTCGGCGTCGGGACCGTCCAGGAGGAGGTCGGGATCAGAGGCGCCGTGACGAGCGGCTTCCAGGCGAACCCCGACGTGTGCATCATCCTCGAGGTCGACATCGCCCAGGACACGCCCGGCTCGTCCGAGGGGAGCCCGGGGAGGCTCGGCGCGGGCGTCTCGATCTGCGTCTATGACGCCACGCTCATCCCGAACGCGAAGCTCCGCGACCATTTGGTCGCCGTCGCAAAGCGAAAAAAGATACCGTTCCAGTACAGCGCCGTTCCGTTCGGGGGAACGGACGGGGGGCGCGTCCACCTCAACGCGGCGGGCGTTCCGACGATCGTCGTCGCCGTGCCGGCCCGCCACATTCACAGCGCCGCCGGGATCATCTGCCGCAAGGATTTCGACAACGCGGTGAAGCTCGTGACCGAAGTCGTCAAGTCGCTCGACGCGAAAACGGTCGCCGCTCTCGTGTGACGCATCGAACGGGGGAAAGGACCCACGGATGGCTCTCAAGGTCTATGACACGCTCCGCGCGCGGAAAGAAGAATTTGATCCGGTTACTCCCGGCAAGGTCGGCATCTACTTCTGCGGGATGACCGTTCAGGATCGCCCCCACATCGGGCACATGCTCGCATTCGTCGCCGGCGACATGATCAGGCGCCACCTCCTCTTCAAGGGCTACGAGGTGACGTACGTCCAGAATTTCACCGACATCGACGACAAGATCATCGCCAAGGCGAACGAGGAAGGGGTTGAATACCAGGTCATCGCCGAGCGCAACATGAAGGAGTATTTCAAGTACGCCGACGAGCTCAACATCATGCGGGCCGACATCTACCCCCTCGCCACGCGGCATATGGCGGACATCATCGCGCTGATCGGCACACTCGAGGAGAAGGGCTTCGCCTACAACGCCGGCGGGGACGTCTACTTCCGCGTCCGCGAGTTCGCGCGCTACGGGCGGCTCTCGAAGCGCAACGTCGACGAGCTTCAGAGCGGCGCCCGCATCGAGGTCGGCGAGCGCAAGGAGGACCCGCTCGATTTCGCCCTCTGGAAGGGTGCGAAGGAGGGCGAGCCCGCGTGGGAGAGCCCCTGGGGGTGCGGCCGTCCCGGCTGGCACATTGAGTGCTCGGCGATGTCGATGAAGTATCTCGGGACCACGATCGACATGCACGGCGGCGGGCAGGACCTCATCTTCCCTCACCACGAGAACGAGATCGCCCAGAGCGAGGCCGCGACGGGAAGGCCCTTCATCCGGTACTGGATGCACAACGGGCTCCTCAACCTCCGCGGCGAGAAGATGTCGAAATCGACCGGGCATTTCTTCGCGATCGAAGACATCAACCGCGAGTTCAGCGGCGAGGTGATCCGGTTCTATCTCCTCTCGACGCATTTCCGCAGCGGCACCGAGTTCAGCCGCGAGCGCCTGAGAGACGCGGAGGCCGGTCTCGAGCGGATCCGGAACGCGTGCCTCTACGTCGACGAGCGGATCGCCGCGCTACGCGGCGCCGCGCCCCGGCCGGGGGGGGGCGAGGCGGCGAAGCTCGAGGATCTCGTCGAGGACGCGAAGAAGAGCTTCGTCGATGCGATGGACGACGATTTCAACAGCGCCGAGGCGATCGGGCACCTCTTCCGGCTCGTTCGCGAGATCAACCGCATCCGCGCCGAGGGGGACGCCGCCCCCGTCCAGGAGGCGGCCGCCTTCGAGAAGGTCCGCGGCGCGCTCGAGGTCTTCGACTCAGTGCTGGGTCTCTTCAAGGGCGGGCTTCCGAATGCGAAACGTACGATACCCCGCGAGGTCGAGGATCTCGTCGCCGCGCGCGAGAACGCCCGGAAGGAAAAGAACTGGGCGAACGCGGACGCGCTTCGCACGCAAATCGCGGAGCTCGGCTGGGTCGTCGAGGACCGGCCGGCCGGCCCGTCCGTCAAGCCGGCGAAATAGCATGTCTTCACGAGCCTCTTCACGGAAACGAATCGAGATCCACCCGCTCACGAGCGATCGCTGGGACGACCTCGTGTCCCTCTTCGGCGACCGGGGCGCCTGCGGCGGCTGCTGGTGCATGTGGTGGCGTCTCAAACGATCCGAGTTCGAGCGGCTGAAGGGCGCGCTCAACCGGCGCGCCCTCAAGAGGATCGTCGGGGCCGGAGGCGTTCCCGGGCTCATCGCCTACGTCGACGGCGCGGCGGCGGGATGGTGCTCCGTAGCGCCCCGCGAAGACTACCCCGTCCTCGAGCGATCCCGCGTTCTTCGCCGCGTCGATGAACGCCCCGTATGGTCAGTCGTCTGTTTCTTCATCGCGCGGCCCCATCGAAGAACGGGTCTCGCCTCCCGGCTCCTCGACGGCGCCGTCTCCCATGCGCGGAAACAGGGCGCCTCGATCGTGGAAGGATACCCGGTCGAACCGAAAACGGCCGCCATGCCGGACGCCTTTGCGTACACGGGCCTCGCGTCGATATTCCGGAAGGCGGGATTCGTCGAGGTCGCTCGGCGGAGCGCCACTCGCCCCATCATGCGCCGGTATCTCTGAAAAACGGAAACGCCGACCTGACGGGCAGCAGCACGAGCCAGAGCAGGATCGGCATGAAGAAGTTGTTGGTGAGGTCGAGGAATTCGGTTCCCGTCCACCACGCTTCGCTCTGGCGATAATTGCTCACGAAGGCAAACGTGAGGGTCAGGGCGTTCGCCAGCACAAGGACGGCGATTCCGATGGCGCCTCCCCTGATCTTCTTTCGCCACGGAACGCGCCCCACGGCGGCGACGAGCGAAATGAAGACGAAGGGGTTGAGAGAGATGTCCTCCGTGATCTTGACGGCCCTTTCCATGATGAGCTCGTAGCCGAACAACGCCAGCATCGGTTTCGCGAGGAGGGCGATGAAGCGCAGATAGTATGAGCCGATGACAAAGTAGTAGAAGAGGTAGAGCGCTATCGAGACGCCGAGGAAGCGGAAAAAGAATAAGAGGATCTCACGGGCGCTCGTGGCCTGAGCCCGACCTTCGCGGGTGTCCATGCTCATTGCGTTCCATCCGCGCGCCCCGGCTTCACGATCTTCCACATCCATACGATGACGAGGAGCAGCATGAAGATGACGAATCCCACCTGCCACAGATATCCGTGGAACAGCTTGAAGAGATGCGGCTTGTGATACAGCACGAGGGAAATGAAGACCATCCGGACGAGGTTCAACACGTGGATCGCCGGTATGCCGACGACAAGACCGATCAGCTTTTCGCCGATACGCGCCGGGTAGGCTCCGATGATCGAGAGGTAGATGATCGTCGTATAGAGCCCCGTGCATTCGGAGACCACGATGAGGCGCTCGCCGCCGTGCGCCGTGTAGAACGAGAGCATCGATCCCTTCAGGATGTATGTGTAGCCGAGCTTCGTGAGGGAGAAGGCGACCTCCCGGGCGACGGCGACCTGCGACCAGTCGACGAAACCGGGAAGCATACGCGTCAATAAATAGGAAAGAAGCCAAATGATGAAGAAAAGAATAATGAAGAGCAGAAACTCCCTCTGAAAGGCCGAGCCCTTCAGCTTCTTCTTTTCTACACCGTCTGGCTTCTTTCCCTGGCCCAACGAGTCACTCTTTGTGAGTTACTCTACATTCAACGTTCCGGCGCTCTAGGCCCTGCTCACTGCGCGTCTCCGCATGAAGACGGCGGCAGCGAGAATGAGGGCGAGCACGAGAATCGTCACGACAGGCACCGTGAACAGAGGCACCGGCTCGGGCGACACGACGTGAATGATCTGCACGCACGTGTCGTACATGGTCGGCACGCCACCCCACGCGATGATCGTCAGGGTATCCAGGTCGCACACAAGGGCTGAACCGGCGTTGATAACGCCATAGACGGACACGCACGTGCCGCCAGGAACGCTGGTGCTCCCCGACGTATTGATCGCGGCTCCGATATGACCCTTGCTCTTGATGTTGTAGCTGTAGGCCGGATTGCAGGCGTCCGTGTTGCAGATCGAGAAGGGAATGTACGCCTGGGTCTGGCCCTGGTCGACGAGCGTCAGGCTGTCCTGAAGGATGGTGAGCGGGGGAGGCGACGCGATAACCGTCACGATCAGGGTGTCCGAGTGGTAGTACGGAACGCCCAAACGCATGTTCGGTTCGGTGCAGTCGCCGCATTCGGGAGCGCAGACGCCGCCCATCGTATTCCAGTAGTGCTCCGACGCGATGAACGTGTCTATCGTGCCGATCGTCGCTGCGCACGGAGCGGTGAGCGACACGTACTGGTACCAGACGTATCCCGGTCCGAGGGCAAGAATCCTCAAGCTCCCAAGGGCCGGGCTGCCCGAGGTCGCCCATCCGCGTTTGCTGCTCGCCGCCACGCAGAAGGAATCCGGAGCGCCAGCAATGCCGCAACCGGGAACGGAGCCTGCATTGCCTCCGTCGCCGCAGCCGATAAGCTTAGTCAACGTCTGACCGGGCATGATGGTTCCAAAATCCGGTCCGGGCTGGTTGTAGGTCCCGGGCGGATTCGCCACAAAAGTGCCGGCTACCAAGGTGCCGTGGTTGAAACCATAACGCAGCACAGGGTCGCCGTTCCACGTACAGTACGAAGGCACTGCCATAACGATTCCCGGCACCAGCAGGACAGCGAGCGCCAGGATTACGAGTAACTTCTTCATTGATTCAACCTCCAAATGTTGAACAATGGACATCGTGTATTCATGGGCCTGATGCAAGCCTTCCGTTGACTTGAGACAGCCAACACTTGAACATCAGGGTTCGCGGTTGATGGTTCCCGTTTATTTATAAGGGGCTTTCATCCCTCCTTCCTTTGTTCAGCCTCGCCGGCGGATACCATTAACGAGAGACACAAAAAGGCATAACGGCCTCACGGCGCACTTACACCTTTTCATCGTCATTCATTATCATAGGTATCCTGCTTTACCTATGCAAGGCTGACCCTGTGCGATCTTCCTGGGCCTAGGAAGATCGTCACACGAGGATGATACACCAAAACGGGGATACAGGTCAAGAATAAATTCCTATCGATATGCCCGCGCCCCATAGTCTTCTCCAGCATTTTTTCCTTGACACCGGTTTAAGCCCAACGTAATATTACTCTTTTGATAAAAGTGCGGGAGATATCCCGGGCTGGCGTAGCTCAATCGGTAGAGCAACTGATTTGTAATCAGTAGGTTGGGGGTTCAATTCCCTTCGCCAGCTCCAGAAAGCTCGATGAGGCCGGGCAGGCGTTTTTCTTCTCTTAACCGAGAAAAAAACAAAGCGAAAAAGGCCCGCAAGGGAGTTTTTTGCTTTCTGGGCCGATTTTTCCGTTGATTGGGAGTTTCCGGGGAGGTTCCCGAGCGGTCAAAGGGAACAGACTGTAAATCTGTCGCCGAAGGCTTCGGAGGTTCGAATCCTCCCCTCCCCACCAGGAACTTGTTGAGCGGGATGAACGACTGATCGTTTTTGCCTGGAGCGGGAATAGCTCAGTTGGCAGAGCATCAGCCTTCCAAGCTGAGGGTCGCGGGTTCAAATCCCGTTTCCCGCTCCAATATGAGGACCATATATGACGATGAGGATAGGCGGCCCACGTAGCTCAGTCGGTGGAGCACTTCCTTGGTAAGGAAGAGGTCACCGGTTCGATTCCGGTCGTGGGCTCCAGCAAACCTTGTGACGAGGAGGTTCAGGTTCGATGGCAAAGGCTAAGTTTGAGAGGACGAAGCCGCATGTGAACGTGGGGACGATAGGGCATGTGGACCATGGGAAGACGACGTTGACGGCGGCGATCACGAAGCAGTTGGCGAAGAAGGGGCTTGCGAAGTTTGTATCGTACGATGAGGTGGCGAAGGCGTCGGAGTCGCAGGGGCGGCGGGACGCGACGAAGATATTGACGATAGCGACGGCGCACGTGGAGTACTCGACGGTGAACCGTCATTACGCGCACGTGGACTGTCCTGGGCACGCGGACTATGTGAAGAACATGATCACGGGAGCGGCGCAGATGGATGGGGCGATACTGGTGGTATCGGCTGCAGACGGGCCGATGCCGCAGACGCGGGAGCACATACTGCTGGCGCGGCAGGTGGGTGTGCCGTACATCGTGGTGTTTTTGAACAAGGTTGATTTGGTGGATGATCCGGAGCTGTTGGATCTGGTGGAGCTGGAGTGCCGGGAGCTGTTGAGCGAGTATCAGTTTCCCGGGGACGAGGTGCCGTTTGTGCGGGGCAGCGCCTCGAAGGCGATGAACAGTGAGGATCCGGACGGGCCCGAGGCGAAGTGCATATGGGAGTTGATGAACGCGATAGACACGTACATCCCGATGCCGAAGCGTGACGTGGACAAGCCGTTTTTGATGCCGGTGGAGGATGTGTTTTCGATAACGGGACGCGGCACGGTAGGGACGGGTCGAGTGGAGCGTGGGAAGGTGCACGTGGGGGACAAGGTGGAGATTGTGGGGATCAGGGACACGCGCGAGAGCGTGGTGACGGGCGTGGAGATGTTCCGCAAGATGCTGGACGAGGGGATGGCGGGGGACAACGTTGGGCTCTTGCTGCGGGGGATCGAGAAGGAGATGCTGGAGCGGGGAATGGTGGTGGCTGCTCCGAAGAGTGTGACGCCGCACCGGAAGTTTACGGGGAAGGTGTACGTGCTGAAGAAAGAGGAGGGTGGGCGGCACACGCCGTTTTTCAACGGGTATCGCCCGCAGTTTTACTTCAGGACGACGGACGTGACGGGAGTGGCGACGCTTCAGGAGGGTCGCGAGATGGTAATACCGGGTGACGATGCGGAGCTTTCGATCGAGCTCATTACGCCGATCGCAATGGAGAAGGAACTTCGGTTCGCGATCCGCGAGGGCGGCCGCACCGTGGGCGCAGGCATCGTGACCGAGATCATAGAATAACCGTAGCCAGAGAGGAATCGGTTGATCATGAGAGAACTAGCGATTCTTGCCTGCAGCGTGTGCAAGAACAGAAACTACACAACGATGAAGAACAAGCGGAAGCATCCGGACCGGCTCGAGCACAAGAAGTACTGCCGGTACTGCCGGAAGCACACCATTCACAAGGAAACGCGCTGAGCGGAGCGTGACATGTTTGAAAAGATAAAACACTTTTTCAGCGAGACCCGGGTGGAGATGCGCAAGGTCACCTGGCCGACCCGCGACGAGCTCAAGGAATCCACCAAGATCGTCATCGTGGCCACGTTCGTCGTAACGCTGTTCATAGGATTCATAGACGAGATCCTCACGCTCCTCGTGAGGCGCCTTCTCGGGTGGTAAAGGAGGCTCCCGACCCGGCAGAGGTCTCCGGGTGCGAATCTATGGCTGACGATATTTTCAAAGACGTGAACGAAGAGCCGGCGGGGGAGAATCCCGCGGCGCAGGATGAGACGCCCCCCGAAGCGGAAGCTCTCGAGGCCTCCGGGGCGGCCGAACCCGAAAAGGCGGAGAAACGCCGGGGCCGCCGCGCGTCCGCGGAGCAATCAGCGGTGCCGGGCACGGCCGTGCCATCGGCGGCCGCGGAAGAAGCGCTCAAGAAGATGCGCTGGTACGTCATCCACACGTACTCGGGCCGCGAGAACAAGGTGCGCGATACGATCGAGCGGCTCATCAGGAACTCGGGGCTGCCGGAGCGGTTCGGGAAGGTGCTCGTCGCCACCGAAGAGGTGGCCGAGATGAAGAAGGGGAAGAAGAAGGTTTCCCATCGGAAGCTCTTCCCGAGCTATATCCTCATTGAGATGGAAATGGGGGAGGATACGTGGGGCCTCATCGAGAACGTGCCCGGCGTCACGCACTTCGTCGGCGACATCAAGAAGCCGTTCCCGATCTCCAAGAAGGAGGTCGACCGCATCCTCGGCAGGATGGAGAAGAAGGAAGGAATCGTGCCGGAGGTTCCGTTCACGCTCGGCGAGCACGTTCATGTCGTGGACGGCCCCTTCGCGGAATTTACCGGTGTCGTCGATGAGATCAATCCGGAGCGGGGAAAGGTCAAGGTTCTCGTCAGCATCTTCGGCAGGGAGACCCCGGTCGAGCTCGATTTTCTCCAGGTAAAGATCATTTAACGCTTTCCCGATCGGGCGCAGGTCGGTACGAAGGAGCGCTGGTTCGTATGGCCAAGAAGTCTAAAAAGAAGATCATGAAGATCGTCAAACTGCAGATTCCCGCCGGACAGGCGACTCCGGCGCCGCCGGTCGGTCCGGCGCTCGGCCAGCTCCAGGTGAGCTCGATGGAGTTCTGCAAGCAGTTCAACGCCTCGACGCAGAGCATGACGGGTTGGATCGTCCCCGTGGAGATCACCGTCTTCGCCGACAAGACCTTCGTCTTCATCGTGAAGTCCCCGCCCGTTTCCGAGCTTCTCAAGAAGGCGGTCAATATCGCCAAGGGTTCGGGCGAGCCCAACAAGGAAAAGGTCGGGAAGATCACGAAGAATCAGGTTCGCGAGATCGCGAAAACGAAGATCAAGGATCTCAATTGTCCGACTATCGAAGCGGCGATGAAGATGGTGGAGGGCAGCGCCCGCAGCATGGGGATCATCGTCGAGGAATAACGGCACAAGAAAGTGGTGAAGGAGATATGAAGCCCGGCAAGAGATACCGTGAGAGCGCCGCGAAGATCGACCGTACGCGCGCGTATCCGATCGAAGAGGCGGTGGAAGTCCTCAAGGGTTTCCCGCCCGCGAAGTTCGACGAGACGATAGAGTTTTCCGCGCAGCTCGGGGTCGACCCGAAACACGCGGATCAGCAGGTCCGCGGCACGGTGCTCCTCCCGCACGGCACGGGGAAGACGATACGCGTCCTCGTCCTGACGCGCGGCGAGAAGGAGCAGGAGGCGAAGAACGCCGGAGCCGACAACGTGGGTTCCGTCGAGTTCATCGAGAAGATCAAGGAAGGCTGGCTCGAATTCGACGTCGCGATCGCCACGCCCGACATGATGGGCGAGGTCGGCAAGCTCGGGAAGATCCTGGGCCCCCGCGGCCTCATGCCCAACCCGAAATCGGGCACGGTGACCTTCGACGTGGCCAAGGCGGTCAGAGAGGCGAAGGCGGGAAAGATCGAGTACCGCGTCGACAAGGGCGCCAACATCCATGTCCCCGTCGGAAAGATGTCGTTCGAGCGGGAGAAGCTCGTCGAGAACATCAAGGCGCTCGCGCAGGAGCTCGTGCGCGCGAAGCCGGCCTCATCGAAAGGCAAGTATATCAAGAGCATGTACATCTCCTCAACGATGGGCCCGTCGCTCGCGATCGATATGGCGTCCCTCGTCGGAGAGGCGCGCTAGGAGAAGGGAAACCGGTCTATGGTTCAGGCAGCAAAGACGAAGAAGGTGGACGAATTCCGGGAGATCCTCAAGGACGCGAAAGCGATTGTCCTGAGCGACTTCACCGGTCTCAACGTCAAGGATATTTCGGAGCTTCGCCGGCTCTGCCGCGAGAAAGGCATCGTGTTCCGCGTCGTCAAGAACACGCTGGCGAAGCGGAGCTTCGAGGAGCTCGGGTTTTCGGGCGTCTCTGCCCTTCTCGAGGGCCCCACGGCCGTCGCGATCAGCACGGGGGACGAGGTGCTCGCCGCCCAGATCCTCAAGAAGTTCGCCGATGATTATGAGCTCCCCCGCCTCAAGGGGGGCTATGTCGCGGGCCGCGTCATCACCGCTCGCGAGGTGCTCCGGCTCGCCGCGCTCCCGGGAAGGGAGATCCTCATCGTCCAGGTGGTCAGCGCGACACAGGCTCCGCTGCGAGGCCTTGTCAATTGCCTCGGCGCTTCCCTGCGGGACCTCGTGAACGTCGTCAAGGCCATCGAGGACAAGAAGGGCGCCGCCGCGTAACCGCGGCGCAGGTCCCCGCGCGGGGACGAATCCGTTGGTGCGGCTTCGCCCCCTCCGGGGGGGTGAGGGCGCCGTACCGTGCACGTAACGCAAGAAAGAGAGGTCAGAGAATGCCTACGAAGAAGAAGGAAGAGGCCGGCGAGGGTACCGCGGCCGGGGGACAGGAAAAGGCGAAGCCGGCCGGCGGAGCCGTCGGCGGGATCGTGTCGCAGATCGAGACCCTATCGGTTCTCGAGCTCTCCGATCTCGTCAAGGCGCTCGAGGAGCGGTTCGGCGTCACCGCCGCCGCCCCGATGGCCTTTATGCCCGGCATGATGGCGGGCGGCGGTGCTCCGGCGGCCGCGGAGGAAGAGAAAACCGAGTTCACCGTGATGCTCAAGGACTTCGGCGCGAACAAGATTCAGGTCATCAAGGTCGTCCGCGCGATCACGGGCCTCGGCCTCATCGAGGCGAAGAAGCTCGTCGAGGATGCGCCGAAGGCGATCAAGGAAGCAGTGAACAAGGCCGAAGCGGAGGATATCAAGAAGAAGGTCGAAGAAGTCGGCGGCGCCGTCGAGATAAAGTAGCTCTGCGGAGCCGGGAATGGATTTAACAGAAGGGATCATTCTCAATGATCACGGTGCCTGAGCGAATCGATTTTGCCAAGATTCCGCAGGTAGTGGATATCCCGCATCTCCTGGAAGTGCAGCTCGCATCATACGAGCGGTTCCTCCAGCGCAGCGTCCCGATGGACAAACGGGAGAGCATCGGCCTCGAGTCCGTGTTCCGCTCCGTTTTTCCCGTCGTCTCCGCGCGGGGGGAGTTCACGCTCGAATACCTCGGATACTCGATGGGAGAGCCGAAGTACAGCGTCGAGGAATGCAAGGAGCGCGACCTCACGTTTGCCGCTCCCCTCAAGGCGGCGCTTCGACTCGTCGTGCGCGAGAAACAGGAAGGCGAACAGGTTATCAAGGACATCATCCAGAGCGAGGTGTACCTCGGCGAGATACCCCTGATAACCGACATGGGGACCTTCATTATCAATGGCGCCGAGCGGGTAATCGTGAGCCAGCTCCACCGTTCGCCGGGGGTCGTCTTCGACGACGATTTCCATGCGAATGGGAAGCGCCTCTTCAACGCCCGCATCATCCCGTACCGGGGATCGTGGGTCGAATTCACGATCGACGTGAACGACATCATGTACGTCTATATCGATCGACGGCGGAAGATCCCCGTCACGGTGCTCCTCAAGGCGATGGGATTCGAGCCCAACGGCGCCATCATCAAGCTCTTTCACCGCACCGAGGTCGTCGACCTGTCGGCGCGGACGAGCAAGAAGAACTTGAGTCTCGTGGGCCGCGTGGTCGCCGAGGACGTCGTGAGCCGCGAAACGGGCGAAGTGATCCTCGAGGCGGGAAAGCCGGTCACCGAGAACCTCCTCGAGAAGATGAAGATGTCGAAGGTCGCCAAGATCGTTCTCGTCGAGAAGGAAGGGAAAATCGAGGAAGACGTCATCATCAAGACGCTTGAAAAGGATCCCACCTCGAACTCGGAAGAGGCCCTCAAGCGCCTCTACAATCTCATGCGTCCGGGCGACCCTCCGAACGCCGATACGGCGAAAGCGCTCCTCGACCGCCTCTTTTTCAACCCGAAGCGGTACAACCTCGAGAAGGTCGGCCGGCACAAGATGAACCGGCGACTCGGGATCGACGTGCCGATCGACACGACGACGCTGACCGAGAAGGATTTCGTTGCGGTCGTGGCCAACCTCATCCACCTGAAGGAGATCGACGGGCCGGTCGACGACATCGATCATCTCGGCAATCGCCGGGTGCGCTCCGTCGGCGAGCTCTTGGCGAATCAGTTTTCCGTGGGGCTCGCGCGCATGGCGCGGATCATCCGCGAGCGCATGACGATCCAGGAGACGGAGAGCCCGACCCCGTACGATCTCGTGAACGCGCGAACCATCAGCGCGGTCATCCAGTCGTTCTTCGGGTCGAGCCAGCTGTCGCAGTTCATGGACCAGACGAATCCGCTCGCCGAGCTCACGCACAAGCGCCGCCTCTCGGCGCTCGGCCCCGGCGGGCTCACGCGCGAACGCGCGGGGTTCGAGGTCCGCGACGTACACTACACGCACTACGGTCGCATGTGCCCGATCGAGACGCCGGAAGGCCCGAACATCGGGCTCATCACATCGCTCGCCACCTACGCGCGGGTGAACCAGTTCGGGTTCCTCGAGACCCCCTATCGAAAGGTCAAGAACGGGGTCGTGACGGACGAGGCCGAGATGCTTTCGGCGGACCAGGAAGATAACTACATCATCGCTCACGCGAACGCGAAGCTCGACAAGCACCGCAAGTTCATCGAGCCCGTCGTCATGGCGCGGTCCCGGGGCGATTTCGTTCTCGTCGATCCGAAAGAGGTCCATTTCATGGACGTCTCCCCGAACCAGCTCGTGAGCGCCGCGGCGGCCT
>Ga0315293_10000523_pt1 | contig 35800 bp, 31 predicted proteins | sample YL17G13_20_MG_FD_203071 | JGI IMG/M metagenome (GOLD analysis project Ga0315293, IMG submission 203071) | Sediment microbial communities from Yellowstone Lake, YNP, Wyoming, USA - YL17G13_20 | ecosystem: Environmental > Aquatic > Freshwater > Lake > Sediment | place: USA: Wyoming | collected... | reverse complement strand
AACAGTTTGGTTATGCGAATCTGTACTCAAGTGCTGTGCAACAAAAGAACCATCCTCTCTTACATGAATAACAAAAAAGTTTTCTGATTTTTGTGTTTCTAATGCACGAAAAATAAAAGCGGCATCATCAACAGATTCTATTTTAGTGTTTCGAGCATAAAGGTTAATTTGTTTGAAAGCATTGTATTTGCTTTCAATATTTGAAATAACATTTTTAGCTAGTTTCTTTAATCCAGAAACATTGGTGGGATTTCGTTTAAAACGTACAACTTCACCGGAGCCTTCTCCCGTTTCTTCAGGGAAATTGATTTTTTCTTGCCCGGGCTCAAAGAGTGAAGTTTGGTTTTTTTCAAGTTCTTTTTCATTGCGTTGTTGTTTAAGTAACTCTTCTTTTTGTCTTTTCAGCGCCTCTATCTCGTTGTCAAAGATAGACAATTGTTTTTTAAAATTCTCTTTTGATACATCAGCTTCTAATTCAATTTGAAATTGCGCGTCCTGTGGCTTACCAAACATATCTCCCTGTGATTCTTCTTTTATCCTCTTAGACAATTCTTTCGCTTTAGCTTCACGAGCTTTTGCTACTTGGCCTATACGTTTGTCAAGTTCAGAAAGTTTCTGTGATGTGGAATACTCAGGATTAGGTTCAAATAAATTTATTTGTAACTCATCGCCAGCTTTTGCGTTAATTAAATCCTTATTTAGCTCAGCAAGTTTTTTATTTAAATCGCCAATCTCATTACTAATTTCAGTTAATCGCTGTTCTGTTTGTGGTTTTTTTCTATCTTTTTCTAAATCTTCAATTTTCTTTATAACTTCCTTTTTTTCTTTTGTAATGCGACTTTCGTTATACCCCATTACAGCTCTATGTTCAAAGTTTAATGGTTCTCCATCTTTTAATTCTTTAAGTAAAAATCCTACTTTTTCAACAAAATCATTACGTTCACGAATAGTTTTATTTTTTTGAAGAAAATCGTACATCTCTTGTTCGTGTGCATCAGTTAATCCTGAATATTTTTTCCTTGCGGCACCAATCCAATCAGCAACTTTTTCAATATATTTTTCTGTTGCTCTATCTCCGGCTTCTTTAAAAACCTTTAAATTAGCTAGCGCATTACCTCCTTCGCTTAGATAAGAAATATTTTCAGTAAATACTCTGTCTTTACGCCCAGCTAATTCTTGTAATTTTTTTTCAACTTCTTTTTCTGATGCGCCATTTTTTCTCATGCGGCTTAATATGCCAGCATTTTCAACTGGCTTTTGCATTGCCGCCCTTGCGTTTGACGCTTCAGCTTTATCAATAGCTTCTCTTTCTGTTCCTTTAAATTCTTTTGATTCTGGTGCTATACCTGCATTAAATCCTTGTTCCTTTGCTTTTGCAAGCATTTGCTCTTTTGTAATATTAAACTCTTTTGATGCCTGATCAACTAATTTACTTTCCTCTAAAGTTAATTCTTTTCCTTCAACAAGTTTAGATAAAATGTTTAACGCAAACCTTCTGCTATGCCCTGCAAGAACATAATCTTTTCCATTAGCATCTCTCCAAAATAAAATAGGGTTCATAGAGCTTGCATCGTAGTTTCCAAGAATATTGACAACAGATTCTTTAGAGTACTTATCTTCTCTGCCTTGAAAACGTTTTTCGTCTGTAAGAAGTTCTAAAAGAGGTTTTGGAGCAATTACATTCCCTTCATATTGGGCAATGACTTGCTTTGCGCCTTCAATCGCTTGTAATCGTTCTGCTTCGCTATCGCTCTGCGCCTTGCGTTCGATATTCGCAATAACTGGCTCTTGCTTAGCATTGTCTGGGAGTTCGATGATGAGTTGTTCATTTTCTGGGCGTTGGTTTATAATGTTTTCAAATTCTTGGTCAATTAATTCTATTTTTGCTTCTGTTGGGGTTTTTGCCTCCACCTTTGGCTCAGGAACTTTAGGGGTTTTTTGTGCAAGCGCTTCTTGTCCTACTACTTCTTGTACATCTTCTAACCTTCCCTTATTAGGGTCTATCCCCATCTTTTCTTGTAAAGCAATTTCTTTTTCAAATTCAGCTATTTTAGCATCTTTTTCAGGGCTTCTTTTGCCTCCCTTCATCAATTCAACCTCGGCTTTTAATTCGTTTATAGAACGAACCATTCCTTGTTTTACTTTAATTGCACCAATTTGCTTAACTAAATTATCTTCAATAAATTTCACAACTTGTTTTGCATCCGATACAGAATAAAACTTGCCAGCTACTTTACCATCAGCATACAATAAATAAGTTTTCCTCCTATTACCTGAATAAGGCTCTCCCTCTATTAATCCTTCCGCAATTCTGACATTTACTCCATTGATATCTTTTTCAGCTATTGGTTGGTCGTAACTAAACATATTTTGCCGAATATCTTCATTTTCTTGTCCAAATTTTTGTATTCCGCTATCATTATACTTAGATTCAATTAATTTTTGATAATCTTTTGCTTCTTGTTCGTTAAATAACTTTCCCTCTATTTTATTATTTTTTAATTCAACATTAACAGGATTAACTATAATAGCCAATTCATTACCTTTAATTGGTGTTTCAACTTTAACTTCTGGCACAATCTCCGCCTTTGGTGTAATCTGTTCAACAAGATTTATAACAGCAGGATTATCAGGGTTAGCTTTTTTAAACTCCTCTATCGCTTTTAAGTTTTCAGCATTATTATTTTCATCAACTATTTTTAGGGCCTCATCCTCTTTTTGCAACTCTGCTTCTGCCGATAATTTATTTATCTCCTCGTTGGCATTAATTTTTAATTGCTCAATAACGGGTTGCATTACAGCAGGAATATTTACTATATCATTCAAATCATCTAATTCCTTGTGTTTAGCAATTAATTCAGGCGACATATTCTCTCTTTTTACCTTAAACTCTTCTATTTGAGTTAATGCCCTATCTAACTGACCTATAGATTCATTTATTTGGTCAGTAGTAAACATTCTAGTATTGTCAGCTTTTAATGCTTGTAATCGCTTGTATTCAGAATAAATATAATTAGATGCGTAATTTAATTGTGATTGTGAAGGCAACGATATTTTATCGCCATTCATTTTTTCTATTGTTTTACTTACGGATGCGGGAATAGGATTTAAAATTCCTACATCTTGCGTGCCGCCTTCTGCTCTATTTTTCTGTGCTTGCTTTATTTCAACATCTCTTTGCGCTTGTTTATCAATATCCGAAAGAACTTCTTTTGATAATACTGAACCATCTTTTTTTAAAGCTAATTTAATATCATCAATAGTTACATTTTCAGCATTTTTAATTTCTGTTTTTATCTCGTTGATTTTTGCTACATCTTTTCTTTTTATAGCATCTGTTAATTTATTTAATGCTTTATGCGCCCCTCCCATCATTGCAAAAGAAGCTACAACATCTCCTATATGCAATGCTTTTTCCATATCTCCGCCCTGTTCAGGATTATATCCTAATGAGTTTGCAAACAATGTAGCTGAACCAAAAAATATTCCTTCAAGGCCTTCTATCGCTTCTGTTCCTGTTTTTGCTCCTTCTTCTGGTAGCAGACTAACCGCATCTTTTAACGCTGATATTCCTGCATTAAATCCTGTTATTGCAGGCATCGAAGCAAACGCTGTGCTTATTCCCCCCTCTATCATTGTTAACCCTGCTGACAGTTTTTCTTTCTCATTTTGCGCTACATAAGCAACTCCCATCTGCTTTACCCCCTCACCAATAGTTTTTGCCCCTTCTTGAATACCTGACATTATTTTACCTAATGGATTAAGATAACCAAGTGTTTTCAATTTATTTTGAGGGTCATATCCCGTAACAAAAGCTTCTAACCCTCCAGCAATATCTCCCATATAATCGGCTTGCCTTTGTTGTTCTGTTTCAGCAACAGCTTCCTCTTCTATTTGACCGCGCATTGCCTCAAAAGGCTTTGCGTTTTGTTCTAATACTTTTAATTGTTTTAAATTTTCTGCAGAACCTTCTTTATTGCCTAATTTATATTCTGAATAAACAAGGCCTTTTTTTGCATTAATATTTTCAGGATCAAGTTTTAACGCTTCGTTGTAATTATTAATAGCCTCTTCGTGATTTCCTTTTTGCGCTAATGCCGCACCTATACCAAAGAATGAAGATGCAGGGTTTGTAAATGCTTTTTTTGTTATCGGAGTATTTTTTGCTAATTCGTTTTGAGGCAACATTCCATATGGGCTATCTGCTTGATTACCTAATGTGTTTAATGTGTTCTTAAACATTTCTATTGCTTCGTCTGGCTTATTTAATCCTAAATAAGCACTGCCAGCATTAAAATAAAGCTCTGTTGGAACATTACCCCTTTTTTGTTGAGATAAAATAAATTCATTAGCTGCGCGAATCGTCATTTCTTGTGATTGAGTGTTACCTCCTTCAGGAATTAAATTAGATTCTGGTACAGTTTCGTATCTCTTTATCTCTTGCAATGATTCAGACAATAGTTTTTTATTCTTTGTTAAACCATCAGATATTTCTTGTAACTGCGCTTTATTAACGCCAGTTTTTGCTAAATTATTAATGTAAACTCTTTTGTTTGCCTCAACATTTGGGTTGTTATCGGCGAACAAAGGGTTATTAAGAAATTGATTTTTAGTAGAATTTATTAATGTCTCATTGCTTACAACTTTATGTTCTGGTTGTAATAATGGTCTTTGAAATGGAATTTGAATAGGTAATGGTTTTTCTTGCCCTACTGCCTCTGCAAAACTACTTGAAATAGAAGGGGTTTCTGATACCGATTTTCCTGCCGGTGTATTCGATTGTAATTTTAATGGGACATCTCCATTTTTTTTTTGCAACCTCTGTGGCTGCATCGGGTATATCGCTTATATCTGACAACACAGCATCAGGTATTTCATCTATATTACTTAAAATAGGCTTTTTAATGTCTTCCATTTTTATTTATAAAATTGATCGTCCTTATAACCCTTTTTTCTTAAAGACCCAACTGTTTGAGTGTACACCTTATCTCCTATCTTTATATTAACAACATCGTCATCTTTATACTTTCCGGGTTGTACTGGCTTGTCTTTACTTCTGCCAACATGCTCATAATTAATCTGCTTATTCCTTACATTTTTACCACCTTTATTTAAAGCCCCTAACTCATCCTGCGTAACACCTAATTGATTATGCAAATCAACCAATTCATTTGGATCAGTAATAGTAATAGCTTGTGGCAAAGGAATGTTTATCTTATCAACTTTCATTAAAGGATATTCCCCTCTGTTTGGATACTTTAATTTTTTCCCTGAATTATCTCTTACAACGTTATCTGTATTAACTTGATTAATAGTTAATTCTCCTTTTTTAATTTTTTCATTTATTTCTGCAAACTTAGCTTTACCTATTCTTGTGCTATACTCTCCAACAGCATCATTAAAAGCAGCATTTTGTTTAGCGTTATTAATTTCTGCACTTCTTATATCAATAAAATTTTGATTTGCTATCGCCTTATCTGCTTCATTTATTTCTGGCTGAAAAACAGCGCTAATTATTTCTCCGTTAGCATTGTTTTGTATATTTTTAATAGTCCCTTTTTGAATACCTTGGCCTGCATCCATTTGAACAGGTTTGGCTACAAATGAAGTATTATATGTTCCATCCTCTTGCTCTTGTGATGTTATTTTTGGAGTTGTGGCAGTTGAACCTCCTGCGCCACCCATTTGAGCAGCAAATGGTCTTGGGGTGTGCTTAACAGTTAATTTTGAATCCCACAATTTTGTATAATAATCTAACGGATTGTCCGTATTAAGTCTTTCGTCAACAGGAATTTCATCGTAATTAATTTGCGCTTGAATTAAATTTTCTGGATTAGAATTAAACATACCATAAACAAGAGCTTTTCTATCTTCTGAAGTATTATTATAATTATCTCCATCATTTACCATTTGAGCTTGCCTCATTGCTTCTGGGGCTAACTTCTCGTTTACAAACTGGTTTAAATCAACATAGCCTTGTAAGTCCCCGGGATCATCAAAATTGCCAGCAAATTTTTTATCAAATTGATTAGCCACAACAGCATCAACCGAACTTTTACGAAATTTACCGGGGTTTGCAGAAGCTAATTTTGCGTTTGCTGTATTTTTAGAACTTAATTGAGCAGATACATTTGCCTCTGTTTGCAATTTAACAATATCGCTTTCAATCTCTACTTGTTGGTCAACAGATAATTCGCCACCTTTAGCATCTGCATAATACTTTTTTACTTTATCGTAAATATTTTTTTGTCCATCAGAAAAATAACCTAAATCAGAAGGACGTATCGCTCCTTTGCCTAATTTACCAATATCAACCAAAATTCTTTTTTCTTCATCTGCTTTGACTTTCTTGTCGGCAATACCCTCTTTCTGTTTTGATAATATAGCAGCCTCAACATTTTTATTGTCGAATACCTGTGCCGCACCCTTATTTATTCCGTAGAGTTCGGTCATTGCACTGCTTGGGTTTATCTGATACATCTATTTAATATGTTGTGTCGTAATTTTGGTTGTTATAATCGCTTTGCCATTGTTCGGCAGCCGTAGGTAATTTAATTTTTGGCATCTTGCTTTTTCCACCCATTCCACTCATTCCAATAGAAGCGCCCATGCCAACTGCATTATTCACGTTCTGAAACAAAGCTCCAGTTAAAGCCTCGTTACGTGCTATATTTTCATAATAAGGATTAAGTTTATTTATTTGAAACTCTTGTTGCTTATAGTCTGCCATGTTTTGACGTTGACCCATTAAGCCTTGCTGATTTTGCATTCTTGCTTGTGCGTCCAAAGACATTAAATCTTGCTGTCCTTGTATTTGATTTTGGTTTAATGCCGCAATTCCTGTCAACCCTCCCTTACGAGAACTTGTTTGCCCTAATGAATAAGCTGTACTTTGTTGAAGATTGTTTAAATACTGTTGCTTCTGAACTTCTGGCAAACCTTGTAAAGCCTGTTGCTGTGCTTGGTTCAAATTCTGACTTATCTCATCAGGTATATTATATTGAGGGCGTTTTTTTTCATCCTTCTTCTGATTGTATTTACCTACACCATATTGTGTGCCAGCAATTAATGCTGAACCACCGGCTACAACCCCTGCTGCTATCCAAGTCATTTGATACCTCCTATTTTAAATAATTTCTTAATAAATCCTATCGCTTTGTTTTGTCCTTTATTTGCTATAAATTTATCATACTCTTTGTAAGAATCAGCTATAACAATCTTTTCAAGTTTACCTAAGTCTTGTGTATTTGTTGGATTTAAGTGTACTGTTACCCATGTAGTAGGTTCTAAAGTCTTAACAACTCTTTTAGTTCCTGCCTTAGAAATCATTGAAAGAGGAGCTTCTAAAACTTCTAACCCTCCAAATTCAGTAAATACCTCAACCTTGCCTTTCATTAAAAAATTAGGGTGGTCGTGTAAATGAATTTTTCCTGTTAAAACAATTCCTTTTGGAATAAAAATTTCACGAACATAAATGCCATCACTAAAAGTATGAGTCAATGGACAAACATCATTATCGCCAAAGAATACGCCTTCTAATTCGCTAATACTTTCCTCAAAGTCAATTATGCTTTTTCTTGCAGAATGAGGAATTGACAACATATCCATATTTTTTATTTCTACGCTCATTTACGGTCAATGCTTTGCAATAATGAAATTAAAAACACGCTACAATAACTTCCGATAAAAGTATATAAAATTATCTGTATATTGTAATATTGTAATAAATAAATAATTAATGCGGCCCAAACTCCCATACACCCAGAACATTCTAAAATGTTATCTAGGAACCACAGTAAACCGCTTGGGCTTTTTTTGTATTTTAAAGATATATATTCTCTAAAAGGGCGGAAAATTTTGGATTTATTTAAGACCCAAACAAGTCCTGCTGTTGATAATATGAATATCAGTAAATTTATCATATCGCAAATATAGTAAACAATACAAAGCAAAATAGTTTTAGTAACAATTATTCATTGCTTCTCGGACTATTAATCACCCTCACATTACAAGCAAAAAATTTATTATAACTATCTGGTAGGTACTCTAGCTTTATTAAAGCATACGCTCCGCGAAGAACGTTGCCTTCAAATCTTGCATTTGGAAGGATTGCAGGAAACGGAACAATATTGGGAGTAGTATCATCTCTTAATATATCTGAATACCACCAACCTTCTTTTCTTTGAAAATTAGCAGGAAATAAGCCTGTTGTTTGTCCTATTAAATTTTCTTCTGTTATAGGGGTTTCAATTATAGCATTGCAAGAATGTAATGCCTCTAAAGATAGTGCATCAAATACTTTAATATTGCTTGGAGATAAATTAGAGAAAAACCATAATTTAATACTGTATTGAACTCCATAAAAATTATTATATAAATTATTTGTATTGTGAGTATATATTGCTCCATCTTTAAAAGATACAATACCTATACCATTACTGCACATATATTCAGGAATGTAAGAATAATGAGTACTCCATGAATTATTGTATTCATTAAAAGCAATTGTATCTCCTACAAAAGGGGGCACAGAAACATTCCCAACAATATTCTCAAAAGAAATTATATATTCACCAAACTTAACATCGTACACTCCATAAATATTAATCTTACCGCTTGGGTACGCCAATACATCTTTGCATTTATTATTAAAAAATACGTGCTGTTTATATAAGTCGGATATGGGAGTTATTCCATCATTAGACTTTCTTAATACAATACCTCTATTAACATCAATCCAATAATCACGTTCTGCATATTCAGCATGACTTTCTGGGTGCCTTCCTATTCCAAACTCTCCTTGATAATACATTGCAACACTACCAAGAACATCGGAAGATTGAGTAACAAGTTGAACCCCTTGTGTACTATTAAGAACGCTTTGTTGAATAGGAACCCTGCTAACCTTTAATTCTTGATATACGTCTAAAAATAAGTTTTTATTTACTAATAAATAAATGCCTCCATACTTTTGTTCGTATGTTTGAAAATTGGTGTCATATACAGTACTTAATCCATTTATAAGAGTTTCTGGAATAAAAGACTCGCTCCATATACACGTAGAAGGTCTTGTTACCCTACCAGCGCTTTCATCCACTCTGTTAGGTCTTGCGTAATCCCAAGCGTTAGATACCCACAAATTAGAGATATTCATATTCTCCACATACATATACATTCTGCGAACTGTGCCTGTATTTACCCAAGGCATATTTTGAAATATCCTAAAACAATCTCCGCTATTTAATACGCCATCAGCAGATTTGTAAATCTTTTTTGAACCAGTTGAAGGAAATACGGTAAGAGTAAAGCCTATTGTTGATACAACAACATTTGTAGGATTTACTACTGTTACTACCCCATAAATGCTTGACGTTAAATCAACAATTTTTACATTATCTCCAAATACTATTCCATGCCCTAAAGCTAATTGAACAGTTACGTTTGTTCCAACAGTTGCTTGTGAAGTAAAAGAATTTATTAATTGGTTGGTATCAAAAGAATGTACTAAATTACCATGAATATCATTAATTAAAGGATAGCACTCTCCTATTTCATATACAAACTCATTATCATTTATAACATTGCGTGCCGGGGTGTAAATTTCAAAAAGCACTCCATAACCCATTGCTGGAGCAATAGGTATGTCGCTTGTCATTTTTATATAAACAAGTCCTGTAGCAGAATCGTAGCTAGTAATTTCTGTATCATTAAAACTAAAAAATGGCCCTATTTGAGTAAAAGAAGGCCCTGCTCCAGACCTGTTAGCAATAAATCTTATTCTATCCCCCGGGGTAAAATCATATACTAACGAAGATGTTCCGTTTTCGTCTTGGTATCTGTCTGTAATATTAAGAATATCAATTATTAAATTAGTAGCCACCGCTGGAGCTGCAGGAGCTCCTAATATATCAACATACGAAACGTCTTGTGCTACAAACTGAAAATATTGTGTCATTCCTTTATTTTGACTCCTTATAATAAAATAGTGAGTAGCCCAAGCAGGAGGTTCGTTGTAAATTTGCATATTTACTTGTGGCACATAAGCCATGTCTGCATTTGGTATTGCATGCGGAGCGTTATATTCTAGCTCCGTTAAAAATGGCACATATAGTGTAGTTCCGTATTTGCCGTTTGGCAATAAAACTGTTGACGCTCCCCGTTGAATATTTGCATTATAAACTCTGCCTCCGTGGTCTGAATAAACAATGCCATATTTGTAAATACCGCCAGACTTTAAAAATGAAGCAGGCGTTATAGCTGTAGCCCAATTAGGTAGTGTACCTATGTCAATATAGGAAAGATTCATTATCATATCAACACCAACAGAGTTTTGCCCTTCGGTTATTAATCCATCTGTTATCCTTCCATCAATAATTAATTCTTGCGCCTGACTAGCTAAAGGTACAGAATCAAATAATTTAATACTTTCTTTAATAAATATTGGAGTATAATTTCCTTCATTTAAAAACTGAAAACTATAAGTTGAATTATCTGCTATCTGTAAATTCTTTTTGTCAAGGTCGGCAATTAAAGAAAATTCCAATGGCTGAATTACGCTATTAATAAGTTGAGTGCCAAGCATTTTTACAGCTACTCGAATTCTAGTAACAATATTAATGCCTGTTTCTACTATAACATTTATTGAATTATCTTGAATAATAATATCATTTCCTGTAGTTGCATCGTGAACTACGTTTGGAAATACGTAAGGGCTCCATGGCGACCAAGAACTTACATCATTATCATCATATACAAATTGTGTTTTAAATACAGGGTATTGTTTAAATAAATAATTTACCCTTTTCTTTTGTGCTGTAAATGATAGTCCTTTTATATCAAAAGCGCCTGCAAAAGACACGTTATTTACAACAATTTGCACATAATCTCCAGCGTTTAAATTAAGTGAATCATTTTGAACAGTAAAATTCCCAGATGCGGGAAATGCTGCTAGCGACACATTAAAAGTTGAAACAGCAACGCCATTTACAAAAATACATAAGTCGCAAGTTGTTAAAGCAATAATGTTATTTCTTATATATACAGAACTAGCGACATTGTATTGAAAAGTTTCCCCTACTGTCCAACTATAAGCATTTCCTATAATAGTTGGATTAAACTCATTGCTTTCATCAAACTGTATTACATTAAATGCAACAACTGTATTTCCACCGGGAGGATTTGCTAATCCGGGATCCGTAAATGGAGTTTGATTAATATTTGAAGTAATTTGAATCTCATGTGCGCCTTTTGCCCAAATATAAGTAGGCCCACATAATGAAGGCTGCTTAATTCTAAATAATATCTCAGGATCAAAAGGTGTTTTATAGCCATTAATAAAATCTCCTGCCATAAAATATTTACCCTTTTCGATATTTATTTTCTTTGGCTCATTATATTCATTAGAATTGCTTGTTGATACATAGCCATCTGTCCAATACAATAAATGATTATTGGAATCCAACTCTACAACATCAATACCAGTAATAAGATTAGTTAATTGAAAATTTAATATATTAGTAAGCCCTCCAACAATATTTACAGAATCTTGAAAAACTTTTGCAACAACATTTGTTACTGAATTATATTCAAGAATTAAGTGGTTATCTAAATCATTGTGTAAAAAGTAATATATTTTTTTGTTTTTCTTATCTTCGTTTGTCCCTATAATAGTATTAACCCCTAAAGGCAAAGTAAATGGCACCAATGTGTTTCCTTTGGCAGATTCGGCGGATTGCTCTTCCCCATTTTCAGAACTAAAAACTCTTGCATTAAGCCTAAATTTACTTACGCCATCAGGCATAACTTCAGGGCTTGTATCAGAATCAATTCCTTTAGTAAAAACTATTTTCTGTTGCATATATTACCAGCGAACTGCTGCGGTGTTACTAGCCCTCAAAGAGGATGCCCATTCTTCAATTGTACTTACTCCATATCTAGCATTTGACAACCTGCGTGAATTAAAATATTCAGCCCTTCTCATTTGCTTTTCTCCTAAACCTGTATTGCGATCCCCAGATACGTACTTCCAACTAATATAATTTTTTATCGTTTCAATAACATAAGGGTGAACCTCAAAATCGTTTTCGCTGCTCTCTATATCAGCAATGTATTCCATTATTAATGTAGTGCCAGCCAAAATATTCATATTGGCTAAATAAAGTTGATTTGTGCTTCTTGAAAGACGAAAATACCCTATAACATTATTTCCTCCGTTAATACCAAACTGTGCGCTATTATATAATCCATAAAATATTCCAGAATAAGGCATTCCGCTAAAAGGGTCTACTGAAGAAGATGTATTTGGGTAACTAATCTGTACGCCACAATCATCATAAATAGGTAATAAATTTATACTGCTATCTCTGCCTAAAGAATGTATTCTGCCATCGGCTCCCAATATTCCTATTTTAGAATAATTTAAAAAGTCGTTTGGTAAATCTACTGTATCATTATTATTTATTGCTAATGCCACAATCTTAACTACACCATTAATATCCATATTCATCTCGCGAAGGCAAGACAAAGCTATTGTATAAAGCCTTGACCTTTGATTTTCAGGCTTGCCATTTTCTGCTAACCATTCCGATACAATTGAATCTAATGTATATGCCATCTTAATTAATTATTTCTCTAATTTTCTCAATAGGATTCTGCTTATTCATATATGGCGTAGTAACTATTACAATAATATCATTTACTATATTAGGGCCTATATTTAACTGTTCGTAAGGGTCAATAGTATCAAAAGCTATTGCTAACTTTAAAAGAACAGCGCCGCTAGTTTCTCTTGTCATTTTTGGAAACCACATTCTATTGCCTTCTATTTCATAAGGATTTCTTCCACCCATTACGGCAGCTTTTAATCCATTAAATATGCCCCAATTTTGAACTCTTACCCAACTCAATCTATCCTTCATTAACGACACCCAAACAACACCAATTTCATGTGGCAATATTAAATATGTAGAAGGTAAAATTATATAATACATATCCCTGTCGCAATCTAATATTGGTTCAATAGAATTAAAAGTGCTAATAAAAGAACCGTCAACTTCTTGAGTATCTTGAGCCGCGTTCTCGTACCAAATTTTCTTTGCTACAGCGCCATAAGCATCTGTAACTTCACTAACAAGTACCTGAATAGAAACTCTTTTTTCAGTTATTATCCTGCAACTTTCCGCTATTCTATAAAGACTTGTTGCCATTTATTTATAATATTGAATTTGTTTCACTTTTAAACTCTGATGCAAATACTGAAAGTTCTTTATCCTTTAAGTTGCACCCAATGATTTGAAGGTAAATGCTAATTATACGATTAAAGCTAAATGCTTCCCATTCAAAATCTACACTTCCTATGGGGTTATATACAGGCACGTTATTTACAATAGTGTAGGCCCAAACTGGAACTATAGGACGTACCCAATAATCTAACATAACAATTCCAATATTTCTTGGTAAAAACCTGTACTCACCCAAAAACTCAGTATATTTTGGAAATAACCTTGTTGGCTTCATTAATTCCGAAGCCTGAACCTCTCCCCACGCCTTATTTTCTACAAGCTCTACAGGTCGCTCTCTACCATTATAGTAACACCTAACTCCTGCGGTATGCTGAAAGCCTAACGGATAATTTGCGTAGCCTGTTGCTGAACTTGGATTTATAATCGTATTCTTTAAAAACCAATTTAGATAATCGCTTGATTCCCCTGTCTTTAAGAATATTAATCTATCTTGCTCAAATGCTAATAACTGAGCCTGATCCGCAATAAGAGAAAATTGGGAAGGGGTTACAGTATTTCCGCTTTGGGATTTATTGCTTATAAATTCCGCTGTGGCTTTAAAAAGATTAACATTTACAGACATTTTATATCGCTTTTATTCTATATAATCCATATACTACAATATCCGAATCTCCAAGAACAGGATTTCCTGTATTAACAGTAAAGTAAAGGCCTTCGTTTTCAATAAAACATTTAGTTGTTGCACCAAATGTAGTTGCTTTTGTATAAGTTATTTCTCTTGTTAACGTTGCAGCTAAAGCATTAGTAAAAATAATTTGAGAGCCAAACGGATTGCTTAACGCTGTTCCAGAAATTATAGTTCCTGTCAAATTTGTAGCATAAGCTATAGTATTGTATAGAACTTTAATTGATGCAGTTATACATTCAATTGTATAGCCTACTCCGGGAGCAGAAACAAGAATAACTCTATTTGTATTTGCAGTTAAAACATCAGCAGCTGATATGGTAACTTTAAAAGATTTTACGGTTGCATCTGGTAAAACAGGAATGTATGTCATTTTTTTAACTATTAATTATTAAATTATAATCCACCCTGTATTGTTTGACTGAACAGTATAAGAAACATATATAGGAAGAGTTTGCGTGGCTAAGCCATCAATTAATTGACCTCCTGTGGTAGCTAAACTTATAATGCCTGTTCCGCTATTTTTAATAACATATATCTTTCCAGATATGCCAACCGCTGTTGGTAGCGTTACAACAAATGTATTGTTTATAGCATTTATTGTGTAATCCGCGGCTAAAGCTGTGTATGTAGCAGATATATTTATTAATGGCGTGCTGCCTGTTCCGGGAACACCCATTGGGCCAGCAACCCCTTGTTGACCTCTTGGTCCCGGTTCGCCTTTACAAGCACAATCACAATTTTTACACATATTTTTTAAGCTATTTTAATCATTATTATTGATTTCCCATTAACAACAAACAATCCACCAAAATTATCTATAATTAAATTTACTAAATCGCCTGCAATAAGTACAGCAACCGTGGTGCATACTATTTTATATATAGTCCCTGAACTTATTGCCAAAGCCCTTAACTCCCTTGTATCGCTAATTGGAATTGCGCCTGTTTTATTCAAATTAAAATGGCAGTCAACCGCTGCGCCAGTTGTTAAGCAGTCTGCTTCATATATAATAAAATATGTTCCAGAAACAGCGACAAGACCTGTTGACCCGGTTACAGTTTGATTGTTTGTTGCTGCGGCAACAACAAACCTTACTGCTGGACTGTTGTCAGTTGATTCAATTACAAAATCTATTGTAGGTGGGACACCATTACAAATATAACTTGTGCTTATTGGCAAATTTGTTATTCCATTGTAAAGAATTACTTTCTGTCCGCCATTAACGCAATTTACTCCCGGAGCTTCCGCTGTTACTGTTACATAGTTACCATTATTGCCAGATGCTCCTTGATTTCCTTGTGGGCCAGCAGGGCCAGCGGGGCCAATTAAATAACCTAATCCAATTACTCTTGATGCGTTTTCTGAACTACATTTACAAGCGTCTGAACAGTTTGATAAAATTTTTATTTTTTGTAAATAATCACAAACCTCATCGCCTAATCCGCACTCAATAGAAAACTGCATTAAGCCAACATAAGACATTATCTCATGGAAAACTTCATCGTATTCTCTAAATTTAACAGCGTTTGTGTTTCTAAAACTTTCTTTTATTTTTTCATAAGTTCTTATACAACATAATATTGAACAAATGTAAGCGCAATCAACTTTAATTTCTCTTTTGCCAGATATTGAATCAATAACAATAAAAGAATTAACGCCTGTAATAATAGTGTATGTTAACCCTGCTACTATTTCTGTAGTTTGAGTTCCTTGATAAAATATTGATACAGCTATTACTGAAGCCTCTGCTGTAAATGGCAAAATTGTTGGGACACCCTCTCCTGCAGAGCCAAAGGGATAATCCAACGTATGTGTCCCAACTATAGCAGGAATTATTCCATTAACAGTATAATCAGTGGCATCTACTGAACTAAATAAAGGGGAGATGCAGTCTATTCTTTGATTAATACAAATTTCAGGAGCGACGTATTGATAATTTACAACATTAGTTATTGTATAAAATACACTTAAAGCTGAGTTCCATACCCTATAAACTATTGTATAATTACCAATTTCTGGCAATAAAAAAGAGTCTAAAGGAAGGGTAATAATTTGCTGACTTACTAACGAATTAACAATATCTATGTCGCATCCTGCATTTGTAATATCTGTATTATTATAAATAACAACTCCGCTTGGGGCTGTTATTGTAAAGCTCCCCACAACATTAGCTAAAGGAATTGCTTGACCTGAATAGTCTGACGTATCAGTAAATATAGCCTGTATTGGGCTTAATGTTAAATCAAAAGTCGTTGAAAAACTTATTGTGGCCATAATAAAATTTGTTTTATTCAAAAATACATAGCATATCCTATAAGAATAAATATGTAACATAAAAAAACCTCTTTAAGTTTTTAAACTAAAGAGGCTTTAAAAAATTTATTATTATTTTATGCAGTTGCTACTGGCTCCCACTCTAAAACATTTTTCTTTAAAATAGATAGCATAATTTCGTTATCACGCAAATCTTTTACCATACCGGCTTCTCCTTGAGAATTTTTACCCTTAAAGCCCCACCAGATATTTCTTTTTACGCTAACAATCCCTTTTTCAACTGCATCGCGTATTAACATTTGCAATTCTTCATCAGTTTCAGTCGCTCCTCTTACTACAGGAGCTTGAAATATTTTTGTAGTTGTTGCAACATCAAATACCCCATCGCCATCTACCGGATTCATAACGTCATAAATTGCTTTATAAGCTATTTCTCCTACACTAGAAAATGATTTACTGATAAAATCATCAATAACTTCTTTTCCCGGAGCTGCTTGACTAATAGGCACACTTGGGTTGTCCATCCAACATAATGTGTTAGAAGAAGCATTTACCACTAAAATTTCTTTTTGTATAGCTGATTTAATAACAATCAGTCTTTCCATTTTTGGATTATCTAACATTTCTTGAAATGCTACTGGATTACTTTTTGCAAGCACAACTAAATTATGTCTAATTTCTTCAGATGTTTGATCCATTTGTTCTTCTGAAAAAATAGCATTTGCTAATGGCTGAACTTTTTTAGCCCAATCAGCAGTATAACACCACTTTAAAACATCAAAAACAACTTCGTCTTCTTTTCTTACTTTTTCTGCAATTTTACCAGTATCAAGCAATCTAAATTTTGGGAATTTCTTAACATCGCGATTAAGCTTGCTTTCGTTCATATCCCAATTCATAAAAAAATCTAATAATGTAGAGTTTTGACCATCAACTGAAAATCTTCCTTTTACAAAATTAACTCGCACCTCTAAATGCTTAAATTTATCTTCCGATTGTTGTTCATCAACAAAAATGCTTGTTTCTCCATCTGCGTAACGAATTTTTCTTAAAGACGTTCTACCTTTAGCGTCTGTAAAATAAATTGTTCCTACTAAAGGAATTGGTACAGACAAAGGGAACTCCATTGTTTTACCTTCCTTAGTTCTCATGCCAGCCATAGGGTTTCCTTGAGCATTATTGCCTACTTGTGGATTCTTTTTTATTAATTCAAAAACAAATTGTTTATTGGAATAGATAGCGGAACCTAATTTATAATCGGCTGCTGTGCCTCTCGGCTTGTTTAGTTCATTCATTGTATTTAATTTTATTTAATTTAAGTATAATATTTTTAAAAATAAAAGGGGAGAAACTTTTATTGAATCTCCCCTTTTTAAATTACAAATTCTCTCCTGTTAAAGTTAAGAACCTGTTAGCACCAAAAAATTCAGCACCATTTTCAGAACGAAAATCAACTTTAGCGTAATCGCCATTGTCGGTATAACCACCAATAGCACCACCAGTTAAAGTTTCAATCATCTCACGAGATACACTTCCTTGTTTCAAGAAGTTAATTCTCATTGGAGGACAATCAACTTTGTCTTTTTTCTCAACACACTGATACATGTTATTTTCTAAAGGAACCATGAAAGCAAAGTTTTTGTAAACAGAGCTAACATTACCAGCTAAGGTAGGATCATTGAAAACAGAATACACCTTTCTGTGGAAAGTATAACCTAAATACTCAAAATGTTTGAAATCAAACTTAATGTAAGCATCTTTAGTTCCACCAAGAGCATCATACTGAACAGCACCATTTTGCATTTCAACACTGATAAATTGACTAAACATTTTATCTACAGAAATAGACTCGTAAAAACAATTCTCAGTTGATGCAGCGTTTTTAGACATTGTATCAATGATGATATTTCCAAAAGAATCTAATGTAAGACCAGTTGTTAAATCATAAGTTGGAACGTTACCAAAAGAACTTGCAAATTCAAGCAAACCTGAAGTTTGTTGGTATTGTGCAGAGTAATTAGTAGGCAAAGTGGTAGCATTGGTAACAGCTTGTCCAAACACCCATTTTAATTCACGATAGTTGCGAAATTGCTTTAATGCACCCATTTGGCCTTTAAACCACCAATTATACATTGTAGAACCATCGGGAGCAGTAAATGGAATCCAAGTAGCTTGAACCATTGCAGTTCCAGTCGACTCGTGTGCGTCTGCCATAATCTCAGAGTTCCAATACACAACATGTTCTCTCCAGTTATTAGAGCTAATTTGTTCTTTAAAACCCTCTGGAGTAGAAATACCTAAATTCCAAATTTCGTCTGTCGCAATGGTTGTTGGTAAATTTACCGAACCTGTTGGAGTTGCAGTAAATGTACTTCCTAATATAGCTGTTACTTTACCGCGAACATCTCCGGGAAATACTAATACTTCGTGAATACGAACAGGCTTTAATACAGGACCTCCTAATGAAGGAAAACCAGCTGTACCTGTTGCAATATAAGGTAACTGAACTGTAGGGAAACCAGTAATGGTATCTCCAGCAACTATTGTATAAGTTACAGCACCTAAAGCTGCAACTGTTAAGCCTGTTGCATGAATAACCGTATGTAAACGATCTTCTTCAAAATGGCGACCAAAATTTGCCTCTACATAGTTTTTTCCGCCTTTTAACTCGTCAAACAACCCTGTAATATCTTGAGATCCCCAAGACTTGGTTTCTCTAGGGTCAATATATGGTTTACGTAAATCGTAAACAGCATTAGATGCAACCCAATTTGATTGTGTTGCTACCTGCACCGTTGATGGTGTACTAAATGAAAATGACATATTTTTATAAGTTTCTTAAACTCTCTTTTTAGTTTTTAATTATTAAATTTTCATGTTTATTAAGGCGTTTTTTTGAGCCTCTTCTATTGTTGTGAACACTTTTCCCGCTGAAACTGATTCAGAAGGTTTAAAGTCTGTGTTCTTTGCGACTTTTTCAATAGCTAATGCTCTTTGTTCTGCTCCAGCTGTATAAGATAAAGCCCTTGCCTTATCAAAACTTCTTGCTTTAAGCATCATAACAGCAAGTGCTTCATGATTGCGATTTCCATTGTTATCTATAAACTGATTAAAAAACGCATTTGAATCTCTCGGTAACTGCTTCATCATATCTGCAACATATTTACTGTCTTCGGCAGATACTTCAAAGTCTAACTGTGATTCAACTGTTTTACCAGCTTTATCCTTATAGCTAATAGGGCTAGACAACTTTGTAATCTTATTTACTAAATCAGAATCAACAAATTTATCCCAACTGTTTAGTTGTGTTCTAGTTGCTTCTGCCATCGCTTCTGCAACACTTGGATCAACCTGCTTCTCTAATAATCGTTCGTTTTTATAGTTGTTTAACCAACTTTTTGCTTTATTTGAATCCCTAGCCATTTTTTCTCTATTGGCTATATCATCACTATTATAATCTGAAGGGTCTTTGTCAATCCAATCTTCAATATTATATTTTTTATTTATATCGTTACGAATTGTTGTTTCAGACAAACCTTCTCCATCTTCACTTCTTTTCCATTTTTCGAATAAAATATCTTCTGCTTTATCTATTTTTTCAAAATCAACTCCTTGTAATTCAAGAAATTCTCTACTTGTTACGTCAACTCCCTTTTCAGCTAATTCATTAAAGTGCTTTATTTTTTCATTTGCAAACTTTAATTCTTTAGGCGTAAGGCCTAATTCAACATCTTCCCACTTATTGTATTTACCAGAAGTCCTTTCTGATAATTGCTCATCAAAAGATTTTAATGGCTTTTCTTCTATTGCAATCTTTTCAATGACCGGATCCTTAACTAAAAGTTCTTTATTTTCAATAATTGGAGTAGCGCTTTCAGACGCAATCTCTTTATTTTCAATTACTGGAGCAACAACTCCTGATACTTCAGCGTATTTTGCAGAAAGACCTGCTGATACTTGTTCTTCTATTGTCGGCATATTATATTTTATTTAATTAAATTTAATTTTAATACAAAAATAATTTTCATTTATATGTATAACAAAAATGTAACATTATTTATTCGCCGTTTCTTTCTTAGGCTCTATTGCACCTTTTAAAGCTATCTGCCCCAACTTGCTGCCGTGGTCTATTTGCGCTTTTTCAACCGCTTTATCTTTTGCGATGTGAGCCTCTTCAAGTTTGCCTGTTGTAGAAATAGATTGAACCTCTACTGCTCTTCCTGCATTAATTCTAGCTTGGTCAGCTATACCAATATTTTTGCCAGCTATTTCTTGCATCATTTGTTGATGCTCTTGTTGGCTTAACCCGCTCTTTAATTGATACTCAAATTGCATTAGTTCTATTTTTGCTTGATTTTCTAATTGCAACTCTTGTTGACGCATTTGAGAAGAAACTTGTACTGACTGCTGTTGTGCTGAAGCGTTTTCTTGAATAGCAGAAGACTGTTGTTTTGCCTTTTCTTTGGTATTTTTATTTTCTAAAAATACAAGTAATTGTCCAGCTAATTTAACATTTGTTTTTAATTGTTGTCTTACTCTTAATACATCAGAAGGGGTAAGCATAGCACTTTGAATACCTAATTGAATTAAAACTTCTAAATCAGCTAATTCCTTTTCATCTGGTTGTATTTCGCAACTAATAGCCGAAGAACTAAACGGAACATCTCTACCCATAACAAGTGCATCTACATTAGCTTGTCCAATAGCCTCTATTAAAGCATTTTTAAAGTTATCGTTACCAAGGCGTAAACAGTCTTGTATCATTAAGCCAACGCGCTTCCCTGTGCCTTCAATAAGATTTGTTGCTGCTAAATACTTAGGTCTCATACAGTCATAAGTAGATTGAGTAGCCATCTGTTGAACACCAACTAACATATCAGCTTTAGGTGAACTAGCATCTACTGCTGTATTGTACCCAACAACCTCATTCATTTTAGCTATAGTATAATCCATTACTACCATAAACTGTTGAAATGCTGCACCAATTCCTCCTTCTAATTCTTTAAAAGGAATATTTATAGGCATACCGCTTGCATCTTTATCGGTAAATATAAATGAGCCTGTTTGTTGATATAATTTAGTCCAATCAGTCGGTAATGGTTTTCCTTCTCCTACTGCACCAACAATTTCTAATAAAGCGTTTTGATTTACAGCTAATCCCGGAGGCATAGCTTTAATTAAAAATTGTTGCAATTTTAACCACGCTAACATTAACTGTTTTTGCAAAGGAATCATACGCTGAACATCAGACTTATTCCTCATACCAAACATATTTGGCATAATTATTTTTGTCGGCAATTCCGTTTCAGGACTATATCCGCCAAAAACAACATCTCTATCCTCGTTCTTAGTCATTTCGTAACCCCACATCAAGTCTGTGTTAGGAATCCAAAAGCCTTCAAAACGAACTAATTTTTTTCTATTTATAACTTCTGTAGTGGCAGTTTCCTCGCCAAAAGTTTTTTCTTTTGGATTAACCACATATCCTTCTTTTTTATTTTCTACTCTTAATTTACCTGTTTCGCTTGTTTTTACTGCTGTAACATCATTTACAGGAGTTAAAAAAAAGAAATTTACTACATTTATATTAAAGTTTTGAAATTGTCTGTAAGCAAAATTTCCTACACCTCCGCCACAATATTGAGCATATTGAGCATAGTTTGTTCCCCAAGAAACGTCCCAAATAGAGTTATTGTTGTTGCCTGCATTATTTTTAGCTATATCATACAATTGCTCATCAGTAAAATTGGTATTCATTTTAGAGATAGCGCCAATGGTGTATGTAGGCAAAAGTCCAACATAAGGTATATCGTTAAAGTTTTCAAATGTACTTGGAGGGTGAATAAGTTTCATGTGATCCCAGCGCATTACTTTAATATTTTTGTTTGCATCATAATACCTTACAATACAAGCTTTTTTATCGGTTATTAAATCTCTATATATTAATGGTACTGATTCGCTATTAAAGTTATTGTTGTCAAAAACCCATTTTAAAGCAAGCTCCATAGCTTCCGCCTCGTCAAGTTTAAAGTTCATTTGAAGATGAAGCTCTTTTTCGTCCTCGTCTTCTGGAACAAACTTTCCTTTAGGAATTAATGGAATACCGGTTAACTTTTCTATTTCATCTGAATGTTGTCTTAAAAACATGTCAGCTTTCATTTCAGCTCTTTTAGCATCAAATTTACCTCTTGATACTGTATCTGTTGGATTGCATTGAAAACGCCAAGGCTTATTAGTTAATTTTCCTACCATATTATCTACAATTGTAGGAATGCGGTCAACTGATGTATAATCCAAGTTTAAATATGAATTATCACCAGAAATACCTAATCTACTTTTGTAAATATCCGTATTATAAATTCCTTCAGCAAATTCTCTATTAATTTGATATTGTAAATAAACAGGATTATTAACAGGAAAGTTTATAAGATATAAGCCATACATAGCTTTTACATACTCTAACCCGTATTTTGGCTGTTTTTTTTCTTCCAATGTAGCGAAATCACTAGGAAACGCCGAATATTTAACACTTGTATTAACCCCCATTAGGAAATAGTATTTTAACAAATTTAATTAGCAAATTTTTTAATATTAACTATGTAACAATAATTAAGCTATATATTCACTTACATCACCATTAGTTCTATATTTTGGCCATAAATTTAAAATTTTTAATACCTGCTTTTTTGGAACAAATCCGCGAGAAGTAGTTGTTGCTAACATTGAACTTACCGTTAAATCGTAAGGCGTCCATTTCAATATATCAAATGCTAACCAATCTTTTAACGTATCATCAAAAGGCATATATCCCATCTCTCCCGTTTTTTCATTTACCCCAACATGATTTGCAATATAACTTGCCAAATATTCTACTAATTGTTGTTGAGTTTTTCCGCCCGTGTTTGCAAGTCCAGCATCTTGAATTTTATCTCTGTTAAGATTAAATTCTTCCTCAGTCATAAATGCCGCCTGTAAAAGATAATTATGATAATCCCTATTTCTAAAGTAATCATTGCAATTCTTTATATTCCTTTCTGGAATTAATGGCCATCCAAAAAATACAGACTGCATTATACAATCTTCGTAAACCAATAGTGGATCGCGAAGTCTATTCCAATATTGCCCAATAAAAGCTTCGCTTAAATGTTTTGGTTGAGTGTAATCAAACTTTTTATAACCATGTGAAGCAGCTTTTGACTGCCTTCCATCTACAGTATTTACAGCAGCATAAGGGTCGAGAGTAAATAACCCTACATGAGAATTTGCAGGAGCCTTTTTTCCATTAATTATAGTAAATTTATTTCTGTCATTTACTTCAGGAAGCCAAACAAACTTATGCTTAGCTAAAACATTGTCAGGTTCTACTGGGCACCAATTTACGATACCGCAATCCCTAACTCCATTAGCCCATTCAAAATAACCGTGTACAATGGTTCTATCAATAGATACTATTGCATTATGTTCAAGCTGTTGATGTATCTTGTCAATATCCCAACACGTTCTTTCGTTTGAAGGCGATATAAACATATCACTCTCTTCCCTTGGAAACTGTCTTTTAAATTCGTAATAACCAACCATATCTCCGGCTTTCTTTAAACCTTCCAACTCATTAGCTATATACTCAGCAGCTCCAACATGGATTAGTATTCCATTTATTCCCATAACAGGAACTTCTGGTGTTTCGATAACACTCATCCCATATTCATCAACAAAACCTTCCTGTCCATCTGCGGCATCTACAAAATATCTCCATAGTCCACTTACAGTCCTGTTGTTTTTTGTTTTCTTTGTATGGTCAGAGTTATTCCATATCGCCTCAAATCCTGCTCCACCACTTTCAGATTCATTTACTGTTGAGCCGAACAATATTTTACCCGTAATTAAACTTCCAAGAACACAACATCTTTTTGCTACGTTAAACCATTTCTCTACGGAAATTTCCTTTTTAAATTTACCAACTTCGTCGCCACCAATAATTTTACGCTTAGAACCATCCATTGCATTTTCGTTTGGAGCAAAGGATTGTATCTCTGTATTTAAACTAACTTCTTTCTTTGAGGTGCGTGTCTTGTAGGTAATTCTTTGCTGCGGTGTCTTAAAAATAATTTTATCTTTTGGATCTTCGGCAGTATAAACTTGAGGCTTAAAAAATGAAGGGTAATTATTAAAAGCATTTATTCCTTTATTAAACATCTCGTTGGAGTCAATTACAGCCTTTGACATGATACCATACTTAGAATCAAATGTTTTCCTTGCCCTGTTATAAATTACAGACATCACCCTAAAAGAATAACCATCTCGCCTTAATTTACCATAATCTTGACCAAGGCAATCTGTATCATTATCACACAGATACCAATGATAGAACCAGCGTTTATCTCTATCTCTAAAATCGGCATATATACCATCAAGCTTAAACCAATTCAAATAATGGTAATGGTCTCCTGTTATGTAGGTGGCCACACCATTATTCATGAACCAAATACCTTCAGTACACTTCCTATCCTCCTCAAATGCAAATTTTTCAATTTCTACATTTAATTCATTATATCTAACAACAAGACTATTTATAGCTTCAACAATTGGATTTAACGATGCCCTGCGTACAAGCTTTCCTTCACGTTTATTTAATTCAAGTTTTCTTTCTTTTACCTCTAACTGTTTTTCAAGAGTTATTAGCTCGCGTTCAATAAGTTCCACTTCCTCACTTACTTCTTTCCAGTTATCTAGAAGTTCTGTTCGTTTCCATTTTTGCTTATTTTTAAGTAGGTTATGCCCTTGAATTTTATTCTTGGCAGGCTCTTTTGGAAGAGTAAAATATAAGTCTTTATATAGATGTATTTTTTCCATCCTTATTATTTATAGCCATTTTTTCAGCAATACCAACCTTTTTATCAACCATCTTTTTAATAACTACACCATCTATTTTATCAACCTCTTGCACAGTCATTTTACTTTTAAAATATTCCATTTGCTCTCCATATTCTTTTAGTTGAGAAGCGAATTTAGCAATTGACTTATATTGCTTTTCCCCATCATCTGTCAAAATATCAATTTCAATAGTAGCAATTTGCTGATTTCCTTTATCAACTATCCTTTTTAATGAAAGGTACGAATCACAATATGTATTTTTGGTAAAATTATCTAGCTTAGATTCTAAATAATTAATATAATCAAGGACAGACTTTTCCTTAATGTTTTTTGGGCGATCCATTATAATTTAATTTAATTTAATTTTAATAATCAAATTTAAAATAAAATGGTCAATATATATATTTTGTAACATTTTTGTAATAAAAAAGGAGAGTAAATTTCTAAACCCTCCTTTTTAACCCTAATTAAAAAATTATTTACAACGCGTTTACTGTTGCAATGATAGCCGCTACTGTTTGAGTAGCTTCTAATTTTATAAATTCTGTTTTATGCTCGTCATAAAATATATGTGAACTTGTGGTGCCAGTCAATATATCAATTTTTAAATTGTTAATATAACGAGTTCTACTAGGAATACTTGAAGTAGCAACAGTTGTTATAGCCAACATATTATCTGTTAAATTCTTTAACGCAAGCGCTGTAGGGGCTGAACATAAATACACTTGTGGAGGATTTATTAACGCATCGTAAGTTACTGCTGTTATTACTGGAGCAGAGTTTGACAGAACATCAATATAAATTATTCGGTCAATATTAATATACAATATAATACCGGTATCTAAAGTTATAGGAGTTAAAATTCCTATAGCATTGCTAATACAAGCTGTTGCTATTGCTGCTGGAGTTTGAGTTACTCTTTGACCAACTTTGCGGACACCTCTTTGATTAATGTATGTTATTGAAGTATCATTCAATCCAATTGCTTGAAAAGAAATTATCTGACAAGAAGATACTTGGAATACACCACCTGATATATAGTCTGTTAGCGTAATTATTTTACTGCGATTGCTTGGCATGTCGTTTATTTTTTAGATTTAATAACAAACTTAAATAATAATATACGCTATCAAAAATATGTAACAAAAATATTGTATTATTAATTAATTAATAGCAACTTAATTAATAATACAATATTTTATCATTTAGGATTTATTTCAACAAGCATTACATCGCTATTAATAACCTGCGCTGCAACACTTGCTGCATTTTGTAAAGCGCATCTTACAACTTTTGCAGGATCAATAATTTTTGCCTCAATCATATCAACAAACTCTTTTGTCTTTACATTATAACCTTTTGTTCCTGATACATTAGCAATTACTGGCACAACTAAGTCTTCATTTATTCCTGCATTTAATAGCATTTTTTTTAATGGAGCATAACAGGAATCAAAAACAATATTAGAGCCAATTAATTCATCTCCTAACATTTTAGTAAAGTTAATTTTATTAGCACAGCGAATTAAAGTAATTCCCCCTCCTGCCACAACACCTTCTTCAATAGCTGATTTAACAGCCCTGTTAGCATCATCTACTCTATCAAACCTTTCTTTTTGCTCAACATCTGTTTTTCCGCCTACATATATAACTCCAATGCTACCAGTTAGTCTTGCAAGACGTTTTTCGTGTACCGCTTTAGCATCTGCATTATCGGTAGTATCAACAAGTAATTGAATCTTTCTTTTTAATTCTTCAACCTTATCTTTATCTCCAGCGCCATCAATTACCATTGTAGTAGCTTTTGAAACAATAATTTTTTTAGACCTTCCTAAATGTATTGTACGGGCATGTTCAATTTTTAGCCCTGCATCATCAGTAATTAATGTAGCTCCAGTTAAAGTTGCAATATCAATTAAAGATTCTGTTTGATACACGTTAGGAGCTTCAATTAAACATAAATTTGCTCCATAAGTAGTTTTGTTTACCACAAATGTATTATGAGGCTCGCCTTCAAATCCTTTAGCAATAATAATTAATGACATTGTTTTTAAATCATGCGTTGGGGCAAAATCATTCATAAATGGCTCTAACTCCTTCATTGTTTTAATTTCATAGTTAAGAACAAGGATATACGGATTTTCATATTCAACTAACATCTTTGCCTGATTATTTACAAATTTATCGTTAGCAAACCCTCTCATCATTTCGTGGCCCTCCATAATAGTAACATACGTGTCAACAGTTTTAGATTTCTCTATTGTCAACAATCCATTTTTACCAATTTTATTATAGGCATCTGCTAGTTTTTCTCCAATCTCCTCATCATTATTTGCTGCCGTAGTAGCAATATTTTTTATCATTGCATTATCAGACACCTCAATAGATATTTCTTTTAAAGATTCAACTACCGATGACACCGCCTTTTCAATACCAGACTTAACTTGATTTCTGTTTGCGCCATTTTTAATAGCATCTAATCCGGCTGTAATAATATTGTGGGTTAATACGCTTGCAGTAGTGGTGCCATCTCCCGCTTCTGCTAAAGTCTTTTCCGCAGCATATCTTATCCATAAAACGCCTACATTTTCTATCTCATCATTTACATAACAAGATTTTACAACAGTTACGCCATCTTTTGTTGCAATAGGCATTGCGCCGCCCGCTGAAATAATAACTGTTTTACCTTCAGGACCTAATGTGCTTCCTGCCGCTTGCTCTACAAAATTAAACCCCTTTTGTAGTTTTTCTCTTTGTTCGCTGATTAAAAATAATTCTCTTGCCATAATTTTATTTTATTTTAGTTAAATTTATTATTCCTTTTTGAAATTGAGGATTATCTTTTATAATGCGAGCTGTTTCAACTTCAAACCCATCGTGTTTTAATCTAAATAATTTATTCAACGCATTAACTCTTTGGCAATAAGATTTCCACTCTTTATTAAGAAGACTATAAGTAGATTTATTTATTTGCTCATCATTTGAAAAATTATTAAAATAAGTAGCTAGGCTTTCATTTAGTCTTTCAGTATATCCTTTAGCTAACGCTTCGCACTTTTCATTATATAGTTTAAACTTTTCAATACGCGCCTTTTCATCTATTAATTCAGCTGAAGTTTTTTCTTTATTTTTTATGTCAATTAAATTTTTACTTTTTGTTTTCATAATTTAAAATATATAAAGCAATGTTCCCTCTCTTACTTGCAAATAATCTACCCCATTAATAGCAACCTGCGTTGCCGAATTATGGTCGTAAATAACTTTATCTCCAACTTTTACTGTCATAGGAATAAACTCTCCTGTAGTTGAATTAGATATGCCGGGGCCTACAAGAACAACTTCTCCATGGCAAGGCTTTTGTCTTTCGCTATCAGGAACAATCATCCCTGCAATTTCTTTTTCTCCTTCTAATTGCAGAATAAATATTCTGTCAAGTACTGTTTTACCTCTTAGTTCTATCATAAAATATATTTTATATTTTCTTCTAAAATAAACGCATAATCACTTCCTTTCCAATTTACTATACTTGCTGTGCTATTATAATAAGTTAATAAAGAACCTTGTGTAATACTTGTTGTACCGCTTTCCCTAACAATGCCTGTTCTTAATGATGTGTTGGCATATATTTTCTCTAGTCCTCCGATTTTGCCTAATTCAGTTATATCCTTTACAAGTAACTTATTTCTGAATGTAGTTAATTTGCCTTCTCGATTAATACCTATTACATTTCTTAGGTGCATCTTATAAAACTCTTTGCCATGAATAATTATTGGGTAATCAGCATCCTTAGTAAAAAATATAATATCGCCATTTCTTATTCCTTCAGACTTTGCAAATAAAGAAGCTTCATATATAGTAGCGCATTTACTTGAAACTTTATCTGGCACCTTGAAGCAACCAATTTCCGCACCCACATCAATTATTTTTTCCAAAAACATTGAATCCTCTAAAGGAATTAAAACGCCATCTCGAATAACAGCAAATATTAAATTGTAATTTGCAAAAAATATTGTATCAGAAAACTTATTTTTATCGCTACATACTAAATGGTTAAACACCACTTCATCCCCAACTTTTAACTCTACATCGTAACGAAACTCTTGTCCTATTGATATTGGCAAACAACATATTTTACCTGTTTTTGTAGCTAACGCCCTTGGGTTAAAGTCTGTATCAATAAAATCAAGCCCTCTTATGTTAGGACGAACAAATTGATTATTAACCTCAATTAAAAATTTATTTCTTGCTACTTTTGGCATTTATTATATAACTAAAAAATTATGGATTTCGTCTGGACTAAAATATTGTATTTCGTCTGGCTCTCTATAATAAGTTTTCCATATAAAAGGATTTCCAGCAAAACCTTTTTCATCTTTTTTAACACATTGTATATGATATTCGCATTTACCATTTAAAACATGTTCTTTTATAATTTGAACCACCTGCATAGGGTTTTCTTTTCCTCCTACCATTTGTCCAGCAATAACAACAAAGCTTGGAGAAGGATAAGGCATAATACCATATTTTAATTGACGAATTTCACCTGTTAGCGACATATTTATTTATTTTAATTATGCAAAGATATTTATTAAATTAACATGTGTAACACTTTTGTTATATTTATTTTAATTTTATTTTTGTTTGTATCATTTATGTTACGAATATTTTAATATCTTTGTCAAAGAATGGAAAAATTTACTTGTGAACAAGCAATAAAAGAAGTTTTCAGCACTAAATGGCTATCAGCTAATATGAGGGTTAAAAAACAAAGATACAATGAAGGTAAATTATCCCAAAAAGCTGTTGATGAAATTCTTAAAATAAACGGATTTACTGTAGTGCAACAAACTTTATACATTAAACAGTAATATGATTATACCAGTTAAGTTTATTTTAATAAATTTAGACACTAAAACATTTAATAGAGTATTGCGATTTATAAGGTGTAACGAAGGAGGTGGCACCGACATTAAGCTATCCATAGAAGATTTTTTTACAAAATGCTCACCCGGAATTTCTTACGAATTTATAAGGCTTAAACATGGCGAATATTATATTGACATTAAACTTATAAGACTTGTACAATCGCTTAACTTTGTTACCCTTTCTTTTGGCAAAGTAATTGACTATAACAGATTAAGGTATATTGCAACAAAAAAATAATTATTTAAACAAAAAACAAAAAAATGACAAACATGAACATAAACAGTATAAAGCTAGTAAATTCTGGCTTAAAAGGAATTGTAATTACTTACGCCAACACATCAGATAAAGGGCGCCGCACATTTATTGATGAGCATGTAAGCAAGAAAAAAGCTCCAATACACGAAGAGTTAGAATTAGCATTTGAATCATTAAGAAAGCATTTACTTGAAATATGCGGTTATGAGAACAATGATTCACAAGAGGGTGTATATAATGTTTCTTGTACTGAAATTACTAAAATTACATATAATGATAAAGGCTTTGTTATTGCTGGTAAATATAAAATACTTGGAGGAGATAAAACAATTAATTTAACTACGCCATCTATTAAAGATGAATCTGAATTTGAAAACTTTAATGAAGTTGTAAAAACTTTAGAATTAATTTATGGCGAAGCAAAGTCTTATATGTCAGGAGAAAAATCATTTTCTGATGAACAACTTGTATTAAAATTTTCAGAGGGCAAAGAAAACTTTGATAAAGTAGCATTTAAAGCTATGGATAAAAGCCAACAAAGAGATGTAGCTACAAAAATATTAGAAGATATGGGATCAATGGTGTTTCACGCAGTAACCGATGAAGAAATTGTTGCAGAAGAAGCTGTTTTAGAAAAAGTTGTTGTTGTGGTTGAGCCTGTTGTATTTGATGATTTTGAATTAGAAGAAAATAAAGAAGTTACTCCCGCTAAAATGGTTGTTGTTAAAAATGACAATAAATCTACCTTATCTATGGTTACAGAGGGAGATAATTTTAAAATTATTACTACTCCTATGGAAGCAAAGGTTTCAACAGCTAAAAAATTGAAAGTTGGATAAATGAATACAATAGTTACCTTAGATGAAACCACACATACATATACAGACAATTATGGTAAAACATATTTGTCTGTATCTGCTTTCCTTGGATTATTCTCAAAAAAATTTGATAGAGAAGGAATAAGTCAAATGTCAGCGATTAAACAAGGTATATCACAAACTGAAATATTATCAGAATGGGACAACAAAAGAGATAAGGCTATTGACCATGGCAATCGCATTCATAACGCTTTAGAACTTTACCAAAAAACCGCAACGACACTTCCTGAGAATGAATATTTAAGCCCTACAATTAAGTCTATTATGGCTGAATACTCATCGTATTACAGAATATTCCCTGAAGAGATAATTTTTAGTGAAGAAGAATTACTGGCCGGTAAAACAGATAACCGGTTCCAATTAACCAGTTCAAAGAAATCTATAATTGATTTCGGGGACTACAAAACAAACCTTTCTAGGGGAATAGAATACACTAATAAATATGGCCAATATTTGCTTGGCCCTTTATCGCATTTACAAGATTGCAACTTTGTAAAATACGCTCTCCAATTAAGTTTATATTCTTATTTATATCAAAAGAAGCACGATTGCAAAATAGGATCGCTACACATATTATTTATACCACCTGAAAATCATTTAGCGTGGAGAAAAATTTACGTTCCATATATGAAATCAGATGTAATAAACATGCTTCAATGGAGAAGGGATAACGCAATACCAACACCAATTCAAAAACCAAAAACAAAGGCATTTACTTCATTCGGAAATTCCGAATTTCTTTTAAAAGCTAATATTGTAGAGGGTGATTTAATGTAATGGCAAACTTTGTAAAACTATCCTGCAATACTTTCAATCCTCAGCCTAAACCTGAGAAAGTAATTAAAATTAAGAAAGGTTTGTCCTATAAAAAGAAACCTACTGGAGAAAAAGATATTTTTGAAAAGATTTTTGAAGAACGCGGGCCTTATAGCCAAATCTCGGGAACTTTCCTTGGAGAATACAATGTTTCATTTTTTGCTCACATACTTCCTAAAGGGCAAAACAAATACCCTCATTTTAAATTAATCCCAGAAAACATAATTCTTATGACAATTGACGAACATCATTGTTGGGATAATGCAAGACATAAATGCACTGATTTGCAATGGAACTGGATATACCTTCTTGAAAATACCCTCAAAAAAAAATATAAGATTTTACACCTAAATAAATAATAAATTAATAATTTATTATAAATTACTTGTTTGTTAATTTTATGTACTATATATTTGTGCCGAACAAAAAATTACTAAACATGGAACTAAACTTAAAACAAGCAAAATATGCTATTGCATTATCTCGTAAAAAAGATAGCAATATGGAAAAAGTATTGGCAGAGATAATTGCTATGTCGAAAATAAAAAAAGGGTTATCCCCATCTGAGCTATCCGCCGCAATACTTCCTAAATTAAATATTCCATTAACTCTTTACCGCAAAACAATTCACGACCTTTATAAGACAGGAACTATTATGAAAGTTAAACCAGAACAATTAGTGTTTACTAACCCTTTATTTATTAACCTTAAACAAATATAATTATGGAAACTACAAAAACAAAAGTGTACGGATACGTGCGAATCAGTACCGACAGACAGGACGAGTCAAAAGAAGTTCAAGAAAAACGCATACGAGAATATTGCGAATTTAAGCATTTACAGTTGGAGAAGGTATTTGTAGATGAAGGTGTTAGCGGTTCAATACCAATTGACAAACGTCCGGAAGGAAGTAAACTTTGTTTATTACTTACAAAACATGTTAAGGGTGTTATCTGCGTTAAACCTGATCGGCTATTTAGGTCCACAACTGATGCACTTATCTCAGTAGAAAAGTGGAATAAGCTTGGAATAGAGCTCCATGTAGTAGATTTAAACGGAGCAACCCTTAACACAACCACTGCTTCAGGTAAATTAATCTTCACTATACTTATTGCATTTGCAGCCTTTGAACGTGAGCAGACAGGAGAACGTATTAAAGTAGTCCTTAATAACAAAAAAGCCACAGGCAAGATGTACTCAGGTTATTTATTTGGCTTTGATAAAGTAGATGGCATGCTAGTTAAGAACCAACCAGAGCAAGACATTATTGCAATCATTAAACAAAACAAAGACGAACTATCGGCAGCTAAAATTGCTGACAAACTAAACCTTGCAGGATATAGGGCAAAAAAGGGAGGCAAGTTCTTTCCTTCGCACGTTCAGAATGTTTTGAATAATAGCATTTACCAGTAAAAAATTCCGGCTTGTCAATAATCTTGATGAGTTGGATAGTTTTAAAATTATTTTACTTTTTCCTTTGTAGTTTAAATTATTTATTTACATTTGCCGAAGAAAATTATTAAATAACAAACTTGCAAAATGTCAAACTCTACAATCACATATTATTTATAATATTCCCTGAAGGAACAAATGCGTACTCTCCGCAAGTTTGTCGCTATGTTCTGGATGGGAATACCTATTTTAAAGCTATGGCTGAAAATAAAAAATCATTTGTACTTTATTCGGATCACAAAGAGCTTTTTGAAACTCTTTCGGATAAAGATGCCGCAGAATTAATCCGACACATTTTCAGATATGTGTCGGATGAAAACCCGATTTCCGACAACCCTATTGTAAATATTTCATTTATTACAATCAAGCTTCAGCTAAAAAGGGATCTTGTAAAGTACGAAGAAAGTAAAACCTCAAAAGCGGAGTCAGGAGCCTTAGGCAATTTAAAAAGGTGGAATACAGACCTTTACGCAAAAGTTATAAAAGATGAAATAACATTAGCGGAGGCTGTAATTATCGCAAAGTGTCGCAAAGCATCGCAGACCATCGCAAACATCGCTGTTAATGTAAATGATAATGTAAATGTAAATGTTAATGGTAATGTAATAAATAAAGAAAACAACAACAGTATTGTCGAAACAAGTTCGACTAACGATGTAAATGATTCCTCCTTTTTTGAAACAGAAGAAACGGCATTTACCCCTAAACCTGTAAATGCAAAACTGCCAACAGTAAAAAAAGAAAAAGGCGCGGGCGCGCACGTGGTCAAAAAAGTCCCTTCGGTTTTTACGGCGTGTATCGAAGTTTACAATCAGTTCATGATTCAAAGAACAGGTTTGCCGGGCAAATTTGATGGACAGGAAGGAAAAGGCATGGTTGCCATTGTCGCATACCTTGCATCTGTCAGCATTGAGAAAACAGACCAAGGAACAATAAACTCGTGGCGACATATCCTGTCCCTTATCGAAAAATGGGATCCATACCACAAAAACCAACTAAAGCTTTCACAAATAAATTCAAACTTAATCAACATCATCAACTCAATAAAAAATGGAAACTCAAAACAAATTAACAACAGTTACAGCACAAACAAGTATCGCACACCTACCGGACAACAACCTGTGCAATGAGCTTTTCAAAGTAAACCAACTTGTTTCATTCCCAATCAATGAATCCCAAATTGAGGACTGGTCCGTTAGCCTAAAAAAGCTTGCTCCAGAATTGAAGCTGATTGACCTGCAAAAGATATTTGACAAATTTATGATGAACAAAATCAAGTGGAACGACAAGCAGGGCATTCAAAATATCTTTGCCGCAATAGAAATTCACAAAGCAGACGTTATCGCAGAGTGGGATGCAAAGTTCTACGCAGACTGTAACAAATGCTATAATTCACACGAATCTATCAATCATTACTACGATGAACGCAAGCAGGAGCAAGACTTTTTAAGCTATTTGGTAAAAAAAGGAAGAATAAATAACCGCCATGAAACCCAATAAATGCCCCTTTTGCACCTCCACAGAAACTCACGAAGTTTTTGAAAATAAACTTTGGAGGTGCAAAACCTGCTCACAACTTTATAAAGTAAATGCCATTTCTGATGCAATTATATCGCCACAGAAGAACTTTATACCCGAAGTTGATACTAACTATGACTTAATGTAAAATAATCTCTTAAATCAATTAAAATAGCAAACATTTATTAATTTTCACAATTTACCTCTTCTCATTAATAAATTTTACACCACACATTTTACCGCAATATTTTACTTTATTACAAAATAAGCATTTATTCATCCTTATTTAAAATTCCAAAATAAATACCTCTGAAACCCCATATAAACTACCTAAAAAAATGCTCCATTTTCCCGAGAAAACAAAACTTAATTGCTTGATATATACTTAAATAACTTTTTTGATATTTTTTGGCTGTTTTTACCCATGTTTTTATGCTTTTGTGGTGCTATTTTTTTGATAAATGGTTGTTTGTGTTATTTTTTTTAAATTATTTTTATAAATGTTTGTTTGTGTTATTTTTTGTAAATGTTTATTTGTAAATGTTTGTTTGTAAAGATTGGGAGGTGGTAACCCCCATAAAGTCGGGTGGCCGTTCCCTAAAACAAAACAAAAAAAACAAACCGAGTGGCCCAAATTTTAAAAACTTTTTTCAATTTCAAATCTAATTAGTAATGCAGCTAATTGATTGATATATAGGCTATTATTACATTATAAAGTTAATATAAAAACTAATATCAAACAAAATAACCTTGTCTTGTTTGTTTTTTACAGGAAATTCAAACAGGTACCAGAGGGGAAGACCTCAAAACAAGCCCTTAAACGCATTATTTTAAGGGCAGGCATATAAATGTATGTTTATTTTTTTATTCGTTTTTAAATGC
>Ga0315293_10000522_pt1 | contig 35818 bp, 26 predicted proteins | sample YL17G13_20_MG_FD_203071 | JGI IMG/M metagenome (GOLD analysis project Ga0315293, IMG submission 203071) | Sediment microbial communities from Yellowstone Lake, YNP, Wyoming, USA - YL17G13_20 | ecosystem: Environmental > Aquatic > Freshwater > Lake > Sediment | place: USA: Wyoming | collected... | reverse complement strand
TCGGCGTCCACGATCCCGGGATGCTTCATCAAGTAGAGGGTCTGCTCGATGGCCCCCTGTGCCAGCAGGCGCGCTTGTTCGGCTTCCAGCCGGTAAGCGGTGGCCGCCACCTCGGTGCGCACCATCATGGCGGTGGAAAGCGCGACGAACGATAGCGCGGCCGTCACCCAAAGCACCAGCAGCAGCACGCCTCCGCGCTCCTGGTGAGGGACTATCATCATCGGGCAACCCCTCCCATCCACAGGCGCGCGTACACCGGCGTCGGGGCCAGGCGCGTCGCGCCGGACGCGCCCTGGGCAAGTTGCAGGCGAATGGCGGACGGCACGTAGGGATTGGTCAGCAGCGACCAGGGCGCCACCCACTCCGCCTTTGCCGATGTTTCGCGCAGATACTCGAAGCGGCACTCTGCCAGTCCTTGGAACAGCAGCATGGCCCGGTCGGCATCGAATGGCCTGAGCTGCGGCTTCTGCCCGCCCTCGCTGGTCGCCTCGGTTCCCACCACCCAGCGCGCCAGCCATTCGTCGTCCAGCGCCGGCTGCTCGTCCAGCCACAGCTTCCAGGTGCGGTCCGGCTGCTGCTCGGCAAAGTAATCGGCCACCACGATGCCGCCCCGGCCGTGCTGCGCGGCTGAATAGGTGCTGAGGAAAACCAGCCGCGTTTCGTCACCGAAGAAAAACGGCATTCTTTGCCTGCGGTTGAACAACTCCACCTCCACGATCCGCATCACGCCACCGCCGAGCTGCGCGGGCAGCAGGTCCGCGGCGTTTGCCTGGCGCCGCAGTGCGAGCACCGCGCCCTGGCTTTTTTCCCAGGCCCGCACGCCGATGCGCAGCGAAACCGTCACCGCCAGCGCGACCAGCCCGGAAATGGTGATGGCGATTATCAGTTCCAGCAGGGTCAGGCCCGATTCACCACGGAGGAAGTGACCGCGGCGGCATGGACACGGATGACCTCCCGGAGTCCATGGGAACCTCGAACTGCGCTCATCTGCGTTCATCCGCGTCCCTCTACCGTATGGGCTGGGGCGGTGACCAGCCCTGGTACTTGCAGGTCTCAAGCGTGACCTGCTTCTCGCCCTGAACGCCCTTCCAAAAAACCCGTAACTTGATGACCGCGATCTCCGGCACCACGTCGGGGTTCACGGGTGCCCGGCCGCCGGGGTCCCACGGCGCGACCTCCGCTTCCCAGCGGTAGGTCTCGTCCCAGCGGTCTTCCAGGCGTCCGGGCTTGAGCTTTTCCTCGATCAGCAGCCGGCTCATCTGCGCGCGGGCCACCAGCACGGCTTTTTCGTACCCTTCGGCCCGCGACAGGTTGCGCAAGGAACCGGAGAGACCGCTCATCAGCGCGGCCGCGGCGATTCCCACCAGCGCGGTGGCCACCAGGACTTCCAGCAGCGTGAACCCCGCCAATTGCGGATTGCGGATTGCGGATTGCGGATTTAACCCGCCGCCCGAGAAGATGGGTGAATGCTGACGTGTGCAACCCCGAAAGCCGCTTGATCTGTTTTTTTCTGCGTTCATCTGCGTCCCGTTCAGTCCGGAATCTGCAATCCGCATTCCGCACTCCGAAATTACTCGATGCGCACCAGGGGCAGCGCGCTCAAGGGGTCGAACTCGATGCGGGCCGCGCGGCCCCGCTCGTTCCGCAGCTTGAGGTCGAGCCGGGGCACGGCGCCGTCGGGCGCGAACAGGAAGGCGCGCACGCTCTCCTCATCCAGGCGTATGCCGGCGGGCAATTCCCAGCTCCGCCGTTCGGCCTGCCCGCCGGCGGCGCTGAAATCCTCCAGCTCCACGGTGCGGCGCGCGGGATCGATGGTTACCTGGCAGACGGTCTGCCGGCGCACGGCGCGCTCCCGCGCGTAGCGCACGGTGCTGGCCAGCCGCTCGGCCGTGGTGCGCAGCCGCAGGTTGTCCAGGCCGGATGCCAGCGAAGGCAGCACCAGCCCGCCGGCCACCGCGATGATCGCCACCACCACCAGAATCTCGATGAGCGTCATCCCCGATTGCGGATTGCGGATTGCGGATTGCGGATTGCCCGCACGCCAGCACGTGCGCCTGGCTCCGAGTTTCTCCGGGTTGAAATCCGCAATCCGCATTCCGCAATTGGCTCAGTGTTTCCAGCTCACGATGTCGGCGTTCTCGCCGTCCCCGCCCTCGCGCCCGTCGGCGCCGTAGGAGATGATGTCGGGCTCCTCGCCGTGGTCGCCGGGGAACTTGTAGATGTACGCGTGCCCCCAGGGATCGGGCGGCACGTCCTGGGGCAGGTACGCTCCGTCCCATCGGGCTTCGTCCTGCGGGCGCACTCGTAACGCCTGCAGGCCCTGCTCGGTCGAGGGGAAGCGCCCCGTGTCGAGCTTGTACATGCCGAGCGCGGTGATGAAGCCGTTGATCTGTTCGCGGGCCACGGTCTGCTTCGCCCCGCTGACCTTCTTCCACAAGCGCGGCAGCACCAGGGCGCCGAACATGGCGATGATGGTGACCACCACCAGCAGCTCGATCAGCGTCACGCCCCGCGTCCTATCGGTTCGAACTTTCCTCTCCAATGCATCCACGTCAACACCTCTTCAGGCTATAAGGCTATGGGCCAGAGGCCCAGACTCATCCGCAATTGTGCCCACAGCCTACAGCCTTACAACGGGACGTCGTTAATGCTCACAATGGCCATCAGCATCGACAAAACCATGGTTCCCACGACCAGGCCCATTACCAGGATCACCAGCGGCTCGAACAGCGCGGTGGCGCGCTTGATGGCCGCCCGCGTGTCGGAGTCGTAGATGTCGGCCATGCGGCCGAACATGACATCCAGCTTCCCGGTTTCCTCGCCCACCCTCAGCAGGTGGGCGGCCAGGGCGGGGAAGACCCGGACGCGCTGCAGCGGCCCGGCCAGCCCCTCGCCGCGCTGCACGCCCTGGGTTACAACAGCCAGCGATTCGCTCAGGATCACGTTGTTCAGCAGGCCCCTGGAGATCTTGAGCGACTGCACCAGCGGGACGCCGTTGGCCACCAGGGTGGCCATGGTACGGGCGAAGCGCGCGGTCTCGGCCTTGCGGAACACTTCGCCGGCCACCGGCAGTTTGAGCTTCAGCGCGTCGAACTGGCGGCGCCCCAGCGGCGTGCGGACGTAATACCGGGCGGCCACGGCCCCCGCCGCCGCGCACAGCGCCCCCATCCAGCCGTAGGCCCGCAGCAGGTCGCTGGCGCGCATCAGCACCCAGGTGGGCGTCGGGATCGGCACGCGCGATTCGGTGAAGACCTGGGCGAACTTGGGGATGACGTAGTTCATCATCACCAAGATCGAGCCGGCGCCCACCAGGGCCAGCAGCGCGGGGTAGATCAGGGCCGAGATGATGGAGCCGCGCAGCTCATCGGCCGAGCGCTCGAATTCCACCAGCCGTTCCAGGACCACGTCGAGCGACCCGGAGGCTTCTCCGGCCCGGATCATGTTGATGTACAGATCGGAAAAGACTTCCGGGTGGGTGCCCAGGCTGTCGGCCAGCGGCTTGCCGGCCTTCAGGGCCCTCAGCACATCCCCGATCAGGGCGCGGAAGGCGGGCCGCTCGTTCAGCTCGCCGCAGACGGAAAGCGCGCGGTCCAGCGGCAGGCCCGCGCTCACCAGTGTGGATAGTTCCTGGGTGAAAAACAAGCGGTCGCGGGCGCGGAGGCGGCCACGGAACAGCAGCCGCATCACGTCCACGCCCGCCGCCCCGGCCGCCGTTTGCCCCCTGGCCGTGCCGATGTAGACGGGGAACAGCGCCATCTCGCGCAACTGGCGGGCCACCACCTTTTCGGTGTCCCCGGCAAGCGAGCCTTCCACCGGCTTGCCCGCCGCTGTTACCGCTTTATAAAAGTATTCAGCCATTGGTGCAAGGTCCAAGGGTCCAAGGGTCCCAACCTGCCTACTGCTTACTGCCTACGCGTCCTGCGTGACCCGCAACACTTCCTCCACGGTGGTGACGCCGCGATTCACCTTGTCCCACCCGTCTTCCTTCAGCGCGATCATGCCGTTGTTGCGCGCCGCCGCGGCGAGCACGGTGGCGTCGGCGTTCTGCACCACCAGGCGGCGAACCTCCTCGTGGACCTCCATCATCTCGAAGATCCCCTGGCGGCCGCGGTAGCCGGTGCCCGAACACTGCGCGCAGCCGGCGCCGCGGTAGACCTGGCGGCCCAGCGCCGCCGAGCGGCCTTCGTCCACCGCGCGGCATTCCGGGCAGATGACGCGCACCAGGCGCTGCGCCAGCACGGCCATCAGCGACGAGGCGATCAGGTAGTTCTCCACACCCATGTCGGTCAGCCGGGTGATGGCGCTGGGAGCGTCGTTGGTGTGCAGCGTGGAGAACACCAGGTGGCCGGTCAGCGCCGCCCGGATGGCGATCTCGGCGGTTTCCAGGTCGCGGATTTCGCCCACCATGATCACGTCCGGGTCCTGCCGCACAATGTGGCGCAGGCCGGTCGCGAAGGTCAGCCCGATCTGCGGGTTCACGTGGATCTGGTTGATCCCGTCCATCTGGTACTCGACCGGGTCTTCGATGGTGATGATCTTCTTGTCGGGCAGGTTGATGCGCTTCAGCGCCGAGTACAGCGTGGTCGATTTGCCGCTGCCGGTCGGCCCGGTCACCAGGAAGATGCCGTGCGGTTGCGACGTGTAATGCTCCATGCGCGCCAGCATGCGCTCAGGGAAACCCAGGTTGGGCAGCTCGTAGAAATCGCCCGCGGAGCGGTCCAGCAGGCGCATCACCAGGCTTTCGCCGTAGAGGGTGGGCAGCGTGGAGACGCGCAGGTCGATCTCCTTGCCCAAGGTCTTGAGCTTGATGCGGCCGTCCTGGGGCAGGCGGCGCTCGGCGATGTTCAGGCGGGCCATCAGCTTCAGCCGCGAGACCACCGCCGCGCGCAGCTCTTTGGGCGGCGCGTCCATGGCGTAGAGCACGCCGTCGATGCGGTAGCGCACGCGGAACTCCTTCTCGAACGGCTCCAGGTGGATGTCGGAGGAGCGCTGCTCGACGGCCCGCGCGATCATGTTGTTCACCAGGCGGATGACCGGCGCTTCGCTGGCCATGTCGCGCAGGTGCTCGACGTCCTCGCTGTCGGCCGCCTGCGCCGGCAATCCCCCGCCCGCCTCCTCGGCTCCGCCCTCCTCGGGATAGTATTTCTCCAGCGCCGATGCCACCTCGCCTTCCGAGGCCAGCAGCGTGCGCACGTTCAGCTTGGTGAACAGGCGGACCGCGGAAACGGTGTCGAAGTCCAGCGGGTCGGCCATGGCCAGCACCACCGTCGAGTCTTCCACGGCCAGGGGCACGAAGTGGAATTGCCGCATGAAGCGCGGCGAGAGCCCTTCCAGTTCCGGGGAAACCGGCGGGAAATCGCCGGGGCCGGCCAGCGGGATCTGCAACTGCTCGGACAGCGCGGCCAGCACCTCGCGCGCCGCAATGAAGCCGAGATCCGACAGGATCTTCCCCAGCTTCTCGCCGCGCAGCGACTGCACCGCCAGCGCCCTGTCCAGTTCCTCGGCGTCCAGCAGGCCCTTCTCCATGAGGATTTCGCCCAGGTGCTTCATCAGAACTCCCGCAGGCTGACAACCCGCGCCAGCGCGGCCGGCTCCGGCGCCGCGCCGCGCGCTTTCAATTCCAGCAATGCCTGGCGCCTGGCCTGCGCCACGATCTGGCCGGGAATGTTGGCCTGCTGGCGGACATTGAACAAATGAATCACGATGGCCACGTTCTCCTCGCCGGGAAGCTGCGTCAGCGCCGTGCCTTGCTCCGCCAGCACCTCGCGCAGCCGGTTGCGCAGCTCCTTGAGGCGCAGCGGCTTCTGTTCCTGCTCCAGCTTGATCTCGTTGTCGAGCGCCTGCTTGGAGGTGAACGGGGAAAGCACGGCGACCGGGTACAGGTTCAATTCGGCGTGCACCACCACGCCGAACCCCTCCAGGTACGTGCTCTTGGGCTCTCCCAGGATCACGAACGGCCGGGCCTCGAACATTTTCAGCAGGGCGTCCTGGAGCCGCTGATCGAATTGGTCCATCTGGCGCTTGAGCGCGGCAAAGTCGCGGCCGGGAGCGCCGGCCTGCGGTGGCGCAACTGCGGCGCAGATGCCCACCAGGAGAGCGACGGCCAGCGCGGCCGCAATCCGCATTCCGCGACCTGTCCCGGCCCCGCCGGGGTCCGCAATCCGCAATCTCATGGCCGGTCTCCTTTCTCAGCCGGCAGGCGGCTGGCAACCAGCTCCAGCGCCGTGCGCGTCCGGCTGGCCTCCTTGTAGAACACGTTCTGAGTGGCCTCGAAGTATCTCATCTGGCCGGCAAGAGCCAGCAGGGTAGCGCGCTGGCGCTGGTCCAGTTGCGACAGCGCCGCCTCGAGCCTGGCCGCGGAGGCCGCCTGTTGCCGCTGCTCGCTCTCGCGGATGGCGGCGGCCATCAATTGCTGGGCCTGTTCGCGGGTGAGCAGGCCAGCGGGGAGTGGCACAGACGTTCCTGCCGGTGCAGACTTTGTTGTCGCCGTGGTGGCAGCCGGCGCGTGGCCGAAGGCCAGCTCCCAACGGCCCTGCTCGATCACCAGCCGGGCGCGCGCCAGCGCCAGGCCGCAGGCCAGCACGGCCACCGCCACGGCCACCCCCACCGGGATGGCAAACGTACGGCTCCCCAGCCAGCCACGCAGCCCGCCCTTGGCCGCCTGGCCCGAGACAAAGGCGATGCGCTGCGGCATCTCCTCCTGGGGCAGGCCCTGGACCAGCAGCTTGCGGGTCAATCTCAGGTTGACCAGCTCGGCGCGGCAGGCCGCACAGCCCGCCAGGTGCGCTTCGATCTGTTTGCGCTCCTCGCTGCCGGCCTCGTCCAGTACCAGGTCCACCAATGCTTGCTTTGTTTCTCCGCAGTTCATAGGAACCTCGCAGTGACAAGTGACGAGTGACAAGTGACGAGCGGCCGCCAGTGACCGCCTGTTCGCCTCTTACTTGTCACTTGTCACTTGTCACATGTCACTCGTCATTTCTGAAAGGCAGCCTTGGCGCCCACGTCTCCGCCGAGCACGCGCTTAAGTTGCTCGAACCCGGCGTAGATCCGTGACTTCACCGTGCTGATGGGGCAGTCGAGGATTTCGGCGATCTCGGCAAACTTGAACCCGTAGATCGCCTTGAGGATGACCGCGTGACGCTGGTCGGCAGACAGCTCTTCCAGGGCGCGGGCGACGAGCAGCTCCAGTTCCAGCGGATAGAGCCGCGTGCTGGAACCGACCGGCAGCGGGCCGCCGGTCATCACCGGGGCCGCGTCTTCGCCTTCCTCCGGCCAGCTTTCCGAGTCCGCCTGCGGGCGGCGCCCGTCGCTGCGGAACTTCGAGCAGGCCAGGTTGTGCGCGATCCGAAAGAGCCATTGGGGAAACTTGTCGGCTTCCCCGAGCCTGGACAGGTTGTTATAGGCCTTCAGAAACGCTTCCTGGGCCAGGTCCAGCGCATCGTCCCGGTTGCCGGTGAGCCGCAGCAGGTAGTTGTAGAGCTTCTTCTCCCAGCGGGACACGAGGAGGTTATAGCCCTCGACGTCGCCGCCGGCCGCGCGCTCGACCAGCTCTCGATCCCCGACTGTCCGGAACAGCAAATTGGCTCCCCGCATTGCAAGACGCCAAACCGGCCCAAAAAGACGAACCGATGGCCGGAAACGTGAAAAAAGTATAACATGGGCGCGGATTCGACTTTTTCCCGATCGGCGGCGTCTTACAGTGTGAGGCATCTTCTCCAAGGAGTCACGTCAGGCCCGCCGCAGCGGCGGGCTTTTTTTCAGGTGTCAGGTTCGCTTTCCCTGGCACCTGGCACCTGACACCTGATTGGGGGAGGCGTTGAAGCCGGAATTCTCGATCGTCATCCCCGTGCACAACGAAGAACCGCACCTGATGGCGTTGTACTCCGCCATCCGGGAGGTGATGGAGGCGCGGTATCCGTCGTTCGAGATTATTTTCGTGGACGACGCCTCCACCGACGGTTCCTTCTGGCTGCTGGAAGAACTGGCGCGAAACGACGAGCGCGTGGTGGCCATCCAGTTGCGGCGGAATTTCGGGCAGAGCGCGGCGCTGGCGGCGGGATTCGACGCGGCCCATGGCGCCATCGTCATCGCCATGGACGGCGACCTGCAGCACGACCCCGCCGACATCCCCAAGTTGGTGGAAAAGATGGCCGAAGGCTACGACCTGGTCAGCGGCTGGCGTTACCCGCGCGTGGATAATTTGCTGACGCGGCGGCTGCCCTCGGCCATCGCCAACTGGTGCATGGCCAGGCTGTCGGGCATCCCCATCCACGATTTCGGCACCACCTTCAAAGCCTACCGCCGCGAGGTCATCAAGGACGTGAACCTGTACGGGGACCTGCACCGCTTCATCCCGGCGCTGGCCGACGTGGACCGCAGGCGGGTGGCCGAAGTGCCCATCCGCAACATCCCCCGCCCGGCGGGTGACTCCCATTACGGGCTGGGCCGCACCTTCCGGGTGATGTTCGACCTGGTGACGGTGCGCTTTCTGCGTCACTACCTGACGCGGCCGCTGCATTTCTTCGGCAACCTGGGCCTGCTGGGGCTGGTTTCCGGCGGCGCCTGCCTGGGCTTCGTGCTGGTGAAGAAGCTGCGTGGTGTGCCCGTTTTCCTCGAGCACGGCCCGTTGCTGCTCACCGGATTCCTGCTGGTGCTGGCCGGGGTGCAACTGATCTGCACGGGCCTGATCGGCGAGATGGTGATGCGGACCTATTTCGAGTCGCAGAACCGGCGCGTCTACTCGGTGGCCCGCGTCGTCACCCAGCGCCATTCCGAATCCGAAGCCGACACCCGCTCCACCCGCGCCTGACCGCGGGGCCGTTCGAAGCCGCGCCCCTGGCGCGTCACTCCCCGGCTACACTTCGCCCGCTTTGCGGCAAGCCGCCACCCAACGTGGGTCTTCCAACGCGGCATCCAATTCTGAGCCGAGGAGGCGGGCGGTTCTGCGGTTCTCCGGGAGGCCGCTGATGAACTCGTCCAGTTCGGCCCGTAAGTCCTCGGGCCACTCGGGGTATCCCCCAAGACGCTCGTGGCATCGCTTCAACCGGCCGGAACCGGCTGTGTCGCGAGTTATCTGCCGGTGGAATGCGGCATTCAGGTTGGTGGTGCTCTCTCCCAGGCAGACCAAATAGCGCCCCAGTTCCTTCTGCAACCTCAGGCGCGCGGCCGCCACCTGGCGCTCCAGCGCGGCCGCCTCCCGCCTGGCAGCGTTGCTCTTCAGGCTCTCGACAACGGCCCTGCCTTCCTCCCGCGCGCTGCCTTCGGCTTCGGCCCACTGGGCTGGCGGCGGCGTCGTACCGTCCCATTGCTTTAATCGGTCAGTCAGCTCACGGAGCGTGCGGACGGGAACCGCGTTCCTGCCATCGATCCAGTACGCGACCGAACAGCGGAACGCCCCGTCCTGGCAGGCGCCCAAAACCAGCGGCAGGCACTCGCCCGGTCTGGCCAGCGCGCTGTGCAGCTCCCGCAGCCGAGGCTCGAAAGGAGTCAACGGCAGAATGCCGGCGTCCGCTTCCAGCGCATCGGCCCGCGCGCCGAACCTGCTCTTGGGGAACTTCCCGCCCGAGACCGTGCAGGTTGCCGACTTCGGGTCGAATTGCACCCGCACGCCGAGACCCGGCTCGACGAGCCGCAGCGCCTGGTACAAATCCTCGCGCGTGTAGGCGGGCGGCAAGGCCGACGGTGGCAGGGCGAGGCTTTCCATGTAGGTCTCGCCGGCCAGCGGGTCCAGTTCGGCCGCTCGGGCGGCCTGTTCCAGGGCGCCGGCGTCGACCGGCTCTTCGCCGCGCAGCATGCGCCGCGCGCGGGCCAGCACCGGCTGCATGGTGCCCACGAAGTGCTCGAACAATCCGCACCGCCGCCGCAGCGCCCGGTACACCTGGTCGTCCACGCTGTTTTCCAGGAACAGATTGACCACGCGGACCGTGTCGTACTTCTGCCCGATGCGGTCGATACGGCCGATCCGCTGCTCGACCCGGCTGGGGTTCCACGGCAGATCGTAGTTGATCAGCCCGGCCGCCGCCTGCAGGTTCAACCCCTCGCTGGCGGCGTCGGTGCACAGCAGCACTTGCAGACGCCCGTCTTGCAGCGCGGCCGTGATCTCGCCCTTCTCGACCGGCTTCCACTGCTCGCCGTCGCGCAACAGCCCGCCTGCGCCGCTGTAGCAGGCCAGCGCGGCGCCATAGAGCGGCGCCAGCGCGTCGCGCAGGTACTCAACCGTGTCGGTATATTCGGAAAAGACAAGCACAGGCCGCCCGTCTTCGGTGATCCGCCGAAGTTCACCGAAGAAGAAGTCGCGCTTGCTGTCGCGGGCGCCGAGTTCGCCAAGTTTTCTCAGGACCTCCTCGACTTCGGCCTGCTCGGCGCGGGCGGTCGCCGGGCTTTGCGGCAGCGCCGCCGACACCCGGCTAGCCGTTTCTCCCTCCGGCAGTTCATCGGGGTCCAGCGCTTCCGGCACGTCGTATTCAGGCAGGTTCGCGTCGAAGGCCTGCGACCGGCTCACGCGGACCAGCGCTTCCCGGCGCCGCTTCAGGCTGCGCTCCAGCGCCAGCGGAGAGCTGGACGCCCGCCGGCGGTACACCGTCATCACGAAGCCCTTGCCCGGCTTCTCCTGCTCCAACTCGGCAAACCGCCTGTCGATGTAGCGGGTCACGGCGTCGTACACATCGCGCTCGTCGCGGCCGGCAAAGTCGAAGTACTTGTCCTCGACGTCCCTTTGCGGCGGCGGGTGCGGCAGAATGCCGCGCTCGTAATAGCGGCGGAGCGCGCCGCGGGTGTTGCGGTGCATCCTTCTTCCCAGCGGCGAGCCGTGCCGCAGCCAGTCGGCCCACTCCGATCGTTCAGACGAAGGCACAAAGCAAAGCAGGTCGCCGAGCTGGCTTGCCTCCAGCGGTCCCGGCGCTTTTCGCGGCGGCGCCGGGAAGTCCGCGTCGGAGGCGATCAGCGCCGCCGCCTTTCTCGCCTTCCGGAAATCCGCCGAGCCGTCCTTGACCGCCGGCGCCAGTTCGTAGAAATTGCGGACCTCGGCGAATTCGCTGAGCCAGGCGCCGCCTTCTCCCAGCACGGCCAGCAGGTCCCACGGCTCCCAGGGGTGGGTCTGCATGGGAGTCGCGCTCAGCAGCAGGATGGAGCGCGCCTTGCGCCGGAGCTGCAACTGGCGCAGCAGGTTCAGCAACAACGTGCCGGCGTTGAATTCGCCTTCTTCCTGTTTCTTGCGGCGGGCGGCGTGCGCCTCATCCAGCAGCACCAGGTCCCAGGCTTCGGCCTGCAGCAGGATCTCAAGGTTGGCCTCGGTGCGCGCCGTCTCACGGCTCATCAGCAGCAGGTCCTGCTCCAGCGCGGCAGCCAGTCCGTCCACCTTCTGCGTCCGCCCGTCAGGCCAGACCAACTGGTTGATAACTTCCAGCCGGGGCAGCAGGAGGCCGCCCTTTTCGCGCAGTTCCGTCTGCCATTGTTTGAGCAGGCCGGCGGGCAGCAGGATAAGGGCGCGGCGGACGCCGCGGCCGGCCAGCAGCCGCCGCAGGATGAGGATGGCCTCGATGGTCTTGCCCATGCCCACCTCATCGCACAGCAGCCACCCCGCCGGCCAGGCTCCGGCCGTCTCCTCGACCACGCGCCTCTGGTGAGGCCACAGGTCGACCGGCGCGGTGGCGTCGCAGGTGGTCCCGCCGTCGGCGAAGTACGGCGCTTCCAGCAGGAACTGCCACACCATGGCCGCCTCCTGCCGCGCGGCGGCGTTCGATGGTTCTTGAATGGGGGCCTCGGCCGGCGCCAGCTTGATCAGCTTCAGCCGCAACGCCTCGGGCAGCGTCACGGTGTGAACGGTGGGGTGACGGTCCTGCCACAGTTGTTCGAACTCGCCGCCGTATTCCGCGTAACGGCTCGGGTCTTCCCACGAGGTGGAGACTTCCAGCCGCTCGTAGTTGGCTACCAGGCCCCGGGCCGATTCGTTGCCGCTGCCGTTGAAGACGATGGCGTCGCCGACCGAATCCACCGCTACGCCAAACTTGCCGTGGACGATCCCGCCGCCGCTGCGCATCACGCCCACGCGGACTTGCAGCCACCCCTTCTTTACCAGCCAGCCGAGCATCTCCAGCCGGCGCTTTTCCAGCAGGTCGCGGGGCTTCTTGAAGCGGCTGTTCAGCAGGGCTTCGAGCGCCGCCAGGTCGCCGGTTTCCGTGAGCGCGCGCACGTCCTCGGCCGACAGTTCCTCGTTAACCACCAGGCGGATGGCCGGGCGCGCGATTTGGCCGCCGGCGCTCTCCAGCCGCTCGATCAGGCGGCCGAATCCCCGCGCGGCGGCGGCCAGCACCGAACTGGAGAAGTAGGCGCAGCAGCGGTCGTAGCGGACAGCGCCGGCCAGCATCGGCACATAGAGATCTTCCAGCAGGTCCGCGTCTGGGCCCTTGATGAAGCGCTTCCATTCACGGCGGCGATATGCGCTCTGGCCGTTCGCTGTCGGCTGGCTTGCCATCTCCTTACCCTATGCTTGGCGAATGTTGCAGCAACCGCTCGGTCGCCGCGGCGACCTCGCGGCTCTGTTGCGCCGGCGCTACAAGGTTACTCCTCTTCCTCCTCTTCGCCTTCTTCGTCGGAAAGCAACTCGCCTTCCTGGGCCGGAAAAGCCAGGCCGAACTGGGGCGCGGCCGGCTCGGTCCAGTCCGGCGGCGCGATCTCGAACAAGGGTTCGAGCAGCTCATGCCAGGCGCGGAACTCGGGGAAGCGGTTCTTGACGCCTTCTTTGCGCAGGGCGGGCGGCGCGGCCTCGACCAGCGCCGCCATCAGCCGCGCCACGCTCGATTCATTCTTCCACCCCTGCTGGCGCACCAGTGCCTTGGTCGAGCCGATGCCGCTTTTTCCGCCGCCGGCTTCCAGATAGCGCAGCGCCAGGGCGTGGCAGGCGTCCAGCGCGGTGCGGAACTGCGGGTCGTTGGGGTGCACCATCAGCACATCACCCTTTCTCTTCCGCTTCCCGCTTTTGGTCACCGGGCCGAACATGGTCTCGATCACTTCAGCGGGCTCGAGCGGCTGCTTGCGGCGGCGGTCTTTAACCGACAGCATCTGGATCTTGTCGCCGCTCTTAGTGACCAGGCCGGCCCCCACCAGCGTATCTACGTCCATGCCCACGGCGTGGCCGAGCAGCTTGGCTTCGTTGAAGCGGAACTCGGCCGCCCCGAGCACGTCCCAGCAGAGCAGCGCGAAGCGGCCTTCGGGCTCCACGTCGGCCAGGCCGCGGGCGGCAAGCTGCTCGATGCGCCATTGGCTGACGGCGTCGGAGGCCTCGTCGATGGCGCGGTCCACGCCCACCGGCTCGCCCGTGTCCAGCCGCACTTCGTCATAGCGGCTGTAGACCTCGATGGCCGGGCCGAAGGAGCCGACCAGTTGGTCCACGGGGTTGAGGCCCTCGCGCTGGAGGCGGTCGGCGGCGGCCCGCGCCCGCTCCCGGATTTCGGCCTGCATCTCGGCGTTGAAGTAGCCGGCGCCGCTGCCCGCCGGGCGTTTTCTGGCCACCAGCAGCACCGTGCTCTGGGCCGCGTTCTTGCGCGCCTGGTGCAGGCTGTGCTCGCTTTCCGTCTTCACCGGCCAGGTGGCGGTGATCAGGAAGCCGCTGCGGATCAGCGACGTGAACAGGTGCTCCCAGGCCTGCTGTTTCTTGTGGGTGAACATGACGGTGAGCACGCCGTCGTCGCGCAGGATGCGCCGGCATTCGGTAAACGTCTCCGTCATCAGCTTCTGGTAGAAGGCATGGGCGGCGGCGCGGGCTTCCCCGGCGGGCAGTCGGCCGTTGTCACGGTGCCGGCTCACGTTCACCACCGCTTCTTCGTCGTGTTCGCACAGATAGGTGGAGAACCATTCCGGCCGCCGATGGCCCTGCGTCCGCTTCAGCCAGACGTAGAAGAAATCGGCCAGCTCCGAATACTGGACGTTGTCGGCGTACGGCGGGTCGACCACCACGGCGGTCACCGAGCCGTCAGCCAGGTGCGCGAGATTGGTAGCCGAGCCAAGGGTTATCTCGACGCTCTCCGGCTGCGAATCCTTACACAGCTTGGCAATCTCCTCGTACGCGGTCAGCACGTTGTCGATCGCCCAATCCAGGCCCGAGCCCGAATTGCAGGGCGCCATCTCGGCCCAGGCCGGTTTAAACGAGTAGCCGTGCCGGTCAAAGACACTACGGATTCCGTTGGTCGTTGGATCCCAGGAGGCCAGCATCGCATTATGGTTCCCGAATTTGTCGAGCACGAACGCGAGCAGATGGAGAATCCCTTCGCCGAGGTCCTCGCCTTCAGATTCGACGATCTGCGGCCGCAGCTTGCGCAGCTCCTCGACCAGCACGCCGAAGCAGAGAAGTTGGCGCGGCGAAAACAGATCCCGCCAGCAGTTATTCCGGCGATTTCCAGCCGTGTCCCAGGTTGATCGCCTCCAGGAATCGCTTCGGTCGGGATTATGTTGCTCTTTTCCCACCCGCAGCGAACGCGCTTCATCTCCGCCGCGGCCTGCTCCAAGGCATCGAGATCGGCGTCGGTGGGCGGGCGGAACTGCGGGCCCTGCGGCGTTTTCAACGCGACGGCGTAGAGCGCGCTCTTCATCTCGCCGGCCTGTGCCTTGGCCTTGATGTAATCGGCCGGGATTTGCAGATTGGTGAACAGGGAGATGCCCTTGCCGTCACTGTAGGTGGGCGGAGGCGCTTCCCGGAGCTGGCCGGCGCGGCGGCCCACCTGGCACATCTGCACGCTCCAGGTGCCATCGCGGTGCGCGCGCGGCACGGCCACCAACCGCGTCTCCGTCTTCGGCCGCAGCAGGTGCCAGTCGGGAACCAGCGGCGTGTGGTGCTGCGTGTTCGGGCACGGCACCGTGCGGGCGAAGATGTAGGCGTGTACTTTCGCGAAACGGTGCTCCGGATAGAACCGGCCCAAACGCTTCAGGATTCGCTCGCCCCATACCTTCGCCCATTTCCGCGTCAGTGCGGCCAAGCGCTCACCGTGCCGGAACGGATAGTCCACGGTGGCTTCAAGCACCGTGCAGGCCACCGGGTTGTATTCGCTGGCGATGGTGCGGAAACCAAGCCGCGCGCTCTCGAGTGGAATCGACCCACCGCCGGCCATCGGGTCGATGACCACCGGCTCCATTTCCCAAATCCGCTGTACCGCCGCGTGAGCCTGCTGGAGGTGCTCGTCGCGCAGCGCCCGTTTGAAGGCCCGGTCGCAGTTGAAGCCACCGGGAACTCGGTAGCCGGTGTCCATCAGTTGCCTGATCCGTACCAGATCAGCAGCGGGCTGCCCGAACCCGAGCAGCTTTTCAAACACTTCGCGGGGGAAGTCGGCGGGGAGCAGCGAGCCGAGCACGGCGGCCCGGGAAACCGTCAGCGGGCGGCGCGCCCACCAGACGTGGAGGCGCTTGTCGGGGGGGCTGCTGACCGGTGGAACGCTCGCGAATGCACTCGACTCCGATGGCGGCGGCCGGCAGCCACTCCTCGATCAACACGCGCGGGCGCTTCATGGCCTACCTCCGTCCGCCGGCAGGGACTTGGGCCGGTAATCGCGGCGATCCAGGCAGGCCTCGTAGGTCGCGCGCTCAATCCGGACCCAATCGGTTTTATCGATGCCCCGCCGGTTGCGCGTGGTCGGACTGAACGGGAACGCGCTGGCCACCTTGATCCACCGGCCCTGCTCCGCAGCGATGGCGCGAATCTCTTCGGCCGCTTCGGAAAGATCCTGGTCCTGGCTGAAGATCAGGGCGACGTCGTACTGGCGCCGGAGCGCCAGGCGGATGACGTCCAGCGCCATGCGCACGTCGATGCCCTTCTCCTCGCCGTCAAGGAAGGTGTGCGTGGCGCCGCCCGGCAGTTTCACCCTCCGATTCCGGTAACGTAGCGTGCGCGTGAACACCTCCACACCCTGACGGCCCATCACCGCCAGTTTCGCCGACCAGAAGCGGTGCCAGGACGAATTATCCGCCGGGTCGGGGATGCCGGTATAGAACCGGCATTGGGACAGGTCCCACCCGTGCGCGCGGCAGACGGCCGTCGAAAGCGCATGGACGTCATAGTTGGGATAGGTGTAACCGAAGGCTTCACGGGCGGCGTAGAAGAGGTTCTGACCGTCGATGAAGGCGATGCCGCGCTTGGAGGCAGGCTCAGGAGGCATGGGCGCCCCCTGAAACAAATAACCCCGCCCGAGGCCTTGCGGCATGTCGAGCGGGGAGCAAATTCAAACTCAGTATAGCAAGCGGGCCGGGATTGTCAAGCCGGGTGTCGGCCGTTGCGCCGCCTGCCGGCGGCGCAGGGAGCCGGCAAGATGCCGGCGTTACATGAAAGATGCCGGTGCTGCGGCTCATGCCGACGATTCGTCTCACTTCACCGCCTCTACCAGGATGCGCAGGGCGCGCGCGGCGCGGCTCTTTCTTCTGCCGGTCATCAGGCCGAACCACCAGGCCGCCTCCGCGCCGTCGGCAAGTTGCAAGCTGACGGCGGCCTTGTGCAGCCGTTCGGCGTTGCGCAGGCCGGAGGCCACCAGGGCATAGCAGCCGACGCGCGCGCCCCAGTCGCCATCGAGCGGATGAAAGGGCCCCTCGCTGAGCCGTGCGGCGCTCCCGGACATGGCGCGCGCGGCGGCCCGCAGCAGCGGCGTCCCAGCGGTAAACGCCAGCGGCGAAAGCGAAACCACTTTCGACAGCCGCTCCTGTTGCCGGGGGTTCAGGCTGCGGCGGTAGAGGATAGCCGCCTGGCCGGCGTGCCGGCGCACCACGCGCAGTGCGAACGATGCCTGCCGGATCTTCATAGCGCGGCTCCCGCCGCCTGGGCAAAGCGGCCGTAAACGGCAACGCTCTCCGGTGCGGCCCCGCGCAACTGTTCAAGCAGCTCCACCATGCCGGCGCGGCCGGCGGGACCGAAGTCGAGCCGCAGGATGACCTCGAAGTTGGCGCCTTCCACACAGGAGTTAAAGACGGTGCGGGCGGTGGCCAACGGGCGCGCCGGGTGGGTGGGCTTGACGCCCTTGGCCGCGAAATTCATGTTGCCGCCCTCGCGCAGCGCGCCCCCGGCCATCACTTCGAGCGAGAGGGTCTCGGCGCCGAGCGGCTGCGCCAGGGCCAGCAGCGTTTCGGCTTCGGCCGGGGCACGGGCCGTCAGGCGCAACTCCAGCAGCGGCTGCGTGGCCGCGCCCTCCAGCAACTGCTCCCAGCCGGTGGCACTCGACTTGTCAGTGGGCGGCGGAGGCGGCGGGGGCATGTCGCCCGGGCCGGGTGCTCCCCCAGGCTCCCCTTTGTCCTCCTTCAGCCAGGCTTTGGCGGCGACCGTGCCCGCGCGGGCCATCAGCACCTCGTCGGTGAGATCGAAGGTGTGCAGGTTGACGGCGACGCGGTGCCGCTTCCCCTCCGGGCCGTCCACGCAGCCCTGGTTGTCGTAAGCGCGCCCGTCGGGCACCCGCACCACCACCTTCCCCTGCTCCAGGGCCTTGAGGATCGTCTGGCGGACTACCAGCCCTCCGGCCATCAGGCGCAGGCCGGGCGCTTGAAGGAAGCGCTCGTGAACCGCGCGGGCGGAATAGACATCGGGTTTGCCCGGCTGCGGCGTCGCGCCGGGCAGCAGCTTGTTCAGGAACAAACTGACATCGAGCGCCGCGCCCGGCTGGAAGACCAGGTCCTTCTCTTCCAGGAACTTCTTGATACAGGCCTGGCCCTGCGGCTGCTGGAGAATCTGTTCGTCCGAAACCTGGTACTTTTCCTCGAGCTTGGCGCCGGGCCGGCCGGCCAGGAAAACGTGGTCGAAGGCACGGCGGGTCTGGGTGAGGAAGCGCTTCTGCAGCTCGGGGCGGATGCGCTGCAGTTGCTCCCGCACCAGCTTGCCGGCCTCGCCGCTCTGGTGTTCCTGCGCGATCTTTTCGGCGGCCATCAGGCGCTGGGCGCGGGCGACGGCTTCGTTGAGCGCGGCCGGAGCCGGCGCCACCGCCAGGATCGAATTGCGGAACTTGCGCGGCATCGGGGCCTGCGGGTTGGAGTCGTCGGAGTAGTTGCAGACACTCTCGGCGATGGCTTCCGTCTCGCACAGGGCAAGCTGGAGGTCGGCCGATTCGCTGACCTGGGCGGCCGAGTCGGGCCAGGTAACCAGCTTGTAGGCAGGGCCGCCGAAGTACATCTGGGCGTCGGACAGGACGCGGGCCCGAGCGTCGTCCAGCGGCACGTCGCGCATGCGCTCTTCGATCTGCTTGATGATGTTGGGCTCGTAACGGAACTGGACGCCGCGGCCGCCTTCCATCGGATAGGTGTGCCAGCAGACGCCGATCAAGCGGTCCAGTGCCTCGCCGGGCTCCGGCCCGGCCTCTTCGGGCCGCAGCACGGCCACGGTCACGTCGGCCTTGTCCAGGCCGCTGTTGGGCTGAAGCGGCAGGCTTTCGAGCAACAGCGCGGAGGCGGTGCGGGCGTGGACGCCGCGCGGCTCGTCGCCGTCCAGTTCGGCCGCGTGCTTGGCGATGTCGGCGCCGACGGCGGCCCGGAAGCCCTCGCGCTGCAGCCGCTGCAACAGGTCGCCCTGGATTCGCCCGCTCGACCAGTCGATTTCGCCGCCGGTGATCAGCTCGAGATCATCGCCCCGCTCCCAGGCATCGCGGATAATCCGGGCAAACAACCGGAGCACGCCGCGGCTCTTCTGGAAGTTCTGCATCGCTCCCAGCCGCTCCTGGGCGGTGTCGAGCAGGCGGGGATGGAACGGGTAGGACTCCACGATGCGCTTGGAGTAGGCGGCCGTAGCCACCGTCTTGTAAGCGGGGTTCGGATCCTGCTGCACCAGCCGCTCGTAAAGTGAATGGTAGCTGGCCGAAGCGGCCTGGGCGGCCACCGGGTTGATGCGCTCGAACAGCCGGCGCACGATCACGCGGGCCGCTTCGTTGCCGATGGGGTCGAAGTCGGACACCTTCCTGCTTTGCACCTCGGCCAACTGCAGCGCGGCCGACTCCAGGGACGTGGCCATCGCTGCCGCCTCCGGTGCGTAAGCCGCCTGCCGCGCCGGGTCGGTGACCACCAGCATCGACTGCGGGCGCTTGCTGACCACCGCGGCGAGCGAGTTCAGAAAGCCGAGCAAGTTGCCCTGGCCGCGGTCGGAGAGCTTAGCCATGTAAATGACCAGCTCGTCCAGCAGCAGCAGTACCGGGCCCTTGGGAAAAACAGCTTCGATCTGACCCTCGCTCGGCGAGCCTTCCGGATCGTCGGCCTTGCCGAGGCTCTTGAGCGCCTTCTCGCCACCGAGCTTATAGAAGATGTCGCCCCACAGGCTGTGAACCTTGGTTGCGCCGTAGGAAGCGAACAGGGGCACGCCCGCTTTGCCGGCATCCACACCTGTGACCGTTACCGATTTAGGCCGCCCGGCCGCCGGCAGCAACTCCGTGCCCAGCGAGAGGTCTTGGATGTTATTGGCCAGGTGCCACAACGCCATCAGGGTGTGGGTCTTGCCGCCGCCGAAGCCCGTGCTCAACCTGATAGTTGCGCCGGGTTCCTTGGGATCGGCCAGCCGCTCAAACACCGTGCGCACCACCTTGCACAGCTCGCTCGCCGGGTGCGTGTTCTGGAAAAAAACGGCGGGCACCTTGTAAACGTCGGGCGCGCGGCCTTCGATGTCGATCAGGTCGCCAAAATCGGCTGCGAAGATCGCATCTTGCAGATCGCTTTTCAGGACTTCGCTGCGGGGCTTGGCTCCGGTAAGGACTCCCATAATCAGGACTCCATTGTTGTCTCCCGGCCGATCCAGCCGGCCCGGGCGGCGTCGGCGTCGAGGTCGGACAGGGGGAAGCGAACCCTCATCATATTCCAGCAGACAGCGTTTTCAAATGCGTAGGATCACCTGACAAACGGATGATGGATTCGATCTCCGGCGGGGAGACGCCTCGGTTGGATTTCCCAAAGCCAGCTAACGCTAACTCGCTCCGGCCTCGGCCTGGACGGCGGCCTGCATGCGGGCGGCATCGCGCTTCACGAAAAAAAAGATGCCAATGAGCAGCAGCAGGCCGGCGGCCAGGTAGACCAGGGACGCCAGCGCGATGGCCAGGCTGAGGCTCTGGCGCTGCGCGATGATGCCGATCACCAGGGGGGCGCTGCCGCCGCCTGCCAGCCAGCCCACCGTGTTCATGAAGCCGGCGGCGGCGCCGCGCGCCTCCGGGCGAATGACGTCGAACACGGAAGCGAAAATGTTCGCGTCGTACAGCCCCTTGAACAACCCCCAGGCCGACAGGGCCACAATCAGCCAGGCCACCGATTGCGTCATCCCGCAGAGGGCCACGAACGGCGCGCCGCCGAAAACACCGACCGCCTGCACGATCAGGCGGCCACGGGGCGTCCGGCTTCTCAGCACGTCCGCCAGCCAGCCTCCCAGCGGCGACCCCACCATGCTGGCGAGTTGGACGAAGATGGTGGCCGTCAAGCCGGCCATGGCCAGCCCCATGTGAAACTTGCTGTATAGGAACTTGGGCATCCAGGAGAGCAGGACGACGGCAACAAAGTTGGCGCACATGAACGCGCCCATCAGAGTCAGGGCCGTCGGCGTGCCCCAAATCACTTTCAGGAATTGCCGCATCGGCAGGTGGGAAGTGGCCGCCTGGGCCCCGGCGCCGATGTCGGCAAAATCGGCGGCGCCCCGTTTCGGCTCGATCAGCAGGTTGCGCAATACCAGGCCGAGCAGGATGCCCAGCCCGCCAAAAACGATGAACGACCAGCGCCAGCCGTAATACTGCCCGATGCCGCCGGCGAAGAAGCCGCCGGCGATGGTGCCGATGTAGACGCTGGTCTGGTGCAGGCCCATGGCCCGCGACCGGGTGGCCCTGCCGTGGTAGTCGCCGATCAACGACATGGAGGCCGGGTAGTAAAACGTCTCGCCCATCCCCTCCGCCGCCCGGAAAAAGAACAGGTGGCGGAAATTGCGGGACAGCGCCGTGGCCATGCAGATCAAGCTCCAGACGTGGAGGCCGGCGAGAATCGCCGTCTTTCGGCGGACACGGTCGACAATGGCGCCGGCGAACGGCGCGCCCAAACCGTAGACCCAGGCGAAAGACGAGCCGAGCAACCCCAGTTGCACCACCGTCAGACCCATTTCCTTCTCCAGCAGCGGGAAAACCGAGAAGATGGCCTGGCGGTCGGCGTAGTTGAAAAACGAAATCCACCACAGCATGGCGACCACGTGCCACTTGTAGCTGGGGCCGGGGATGCTCTTATCCGTGTTCATCGGTGTTCATCCGTGGTGAATCATCCGGGCAGCAGTCTAGTTCCGAATCAGCCACACCTCGGCCACCTGGCAGCCGCGGCCGTTGCCGCTCAGTCCCGGCGTCCTATACCACTTCAAACTGAGCTGCCCCTGGGCCGTTGCTTCCGCGGGAATGTCGAATTCCACCGGTCGCACCGGGAACTCCTTCTTGATGAAGGGGTGAACTTCATACTTCTCATTCGCCACCAGGCGAATCCCCGGCACGGTCTCTCCGGCGTAAACCACGCGAATTTTATAACGTGCGGAAGGATCGAGGCCGGCGTAGCGCATCTCGAGTGGGGAATCATTCAGGGACTCGGCCTGGTTCCGCCAGGAGAAGCGCCACGGCGGGTCGCCAGAGCGGCCGCCGAATCCCACCAGCGAGGATTGGAGGAACGCCGGGTCCTTTTCGAAACCGAGGCCGCGCACCAGGTGCGGCTGCTGGGCTAGGTTCCCGAGGTCGTCGTAGAAACCGCCGGGGCCGGGGCTGGTCCAGGTCACGATTTCATCGATGGCCTTCAGCCGCTCCCGTTCATCGGCCATCTTGCGAATTTCGGCGAACCTGTAAGTGAGCCAGGGACGGTTGTTGAACGGAACGTCGATGGAGTCGAGGTTCGCTCCGCGAGAGACGGCGATGGCCTTGTAACGCGGCACGCTCAACTGCATGCGGATGCTCTGGTAGAGGGCCTCGGCCATCTCGAAGACCCGCGCGCGCCACGGCTGGGAAACCGGCTGCGTGACGGCGCGCTCCAGAACGGCTTCCGCCTCCGACATGGCCGCCAGCGCCCCCGTCCTGGCGGCCTCGCGCAGCTTGTCGATGGCCTGGTCCTCGAGCGCGCTTTCATAAATCAGGCGGCTGCGGTTGTAGGCGTCGTAATAAGCGCGGTACAGACCCTCCTGGAAGCGCCAGTTCAACAGCACCTGCGGCGAGGCGCTCCGCTCCATGGCCTGGAATTGCTGGAGCGTGGTGTAGACGCCGGCATTGGTGAGCAATGGGCCGCGCCAGTTCCTTTCCAGGGCCAGCAACCCCTGCGCGAAATCTTCGGTGTAGCGGTCGCCGATGAAGTAGCGGCTGTACTCGCGGAGGATGTCGGCGGCGTCGGCCTTCGGGTTCCAGCCCAGCCCGCTCCAGACGATCTTGTTCACATCGTCGTTGCTGCCCTCCGAATAGGTCAGGAAGCCGATGGCATAGTTTTCGTAGGTGCGGAAGATCACGGCTTCGCCCAACGGGCGGGGGTTGATTCCCTCGCGGCCTTCCGTCAGGGCATAGGCCGTGTCCCAGTCCGGCACCGGGTACTGGCACTGCAGGCTATGGGTGATGTCGGGATAGCGGCGGATGGGGTATTTCTTCGGAATCGCCTCGCGGAGTTCCGGCAGGCTCACCCGGATTTGCGGCCCGAACACAACGCCGCTCAGCCAGCCCGGTTCCTGCTTCATAAGCCCATAGAATTCGTCCATCCAGGGCTTGTCGAAGCCCTGCGGCGACATCCACATCTGGGCCTTGGGATGGTAGCGGTGCAGGTTGGCCGTCTGCTTTTCCAGCAGGTTGAACATGTACTTGGGCTGGGTGTGTCCCGGGTCGCCGCCGGGGACGAACACCGCGTCCAGGCGCGGCATCCTCTTGAAGAACTCGGCCCATTCGTTCAGCGCGAACTCCACGGTCTTGGGGTCGGAGTAGTCCCTGTCCAGCGCCGGATACCAGACCCAGACGTCGAGCCCGTACTCGTTGGCGATGCGCGACATCTCCGCGTTCATTTCCATTTTCGGCAGCGGGAAGTGCGGGCTTTCGTCGGCATCGTCGGAGCGCGGCGGGATCAGTTCGATGGCGTTGGTTCCAAACACGGCCAGGTCGCGGATGTATTGATCCCAGATGGGCACCGACCAGGCATCGTAAGCGTTGGTCTTGGGCCGGTAGCCGAGCTGGTGGCCGCGCAACGAATACTTCGGCGCGGTGGCCACGCTGAAGTCGTCCGGAAGCAGGATGCGCTGCTTGTCCATGCGCAGCGCGCGCAGCAGGTGCCCCACGCCGAACAGCACGCCGCGCGAGTCGTTGCCGATCACAAAGACGGCGGGCGCCGCCCCGTCTTTCCGCACCCGGATACGGTAGCCCTCGGCGCCGGCCACGCCGCGGTCGGCGGCCAGCGTCGCCGCATGCTTGCCCGCGAAGGACTTCAGCGCGGAGGCGGGACCCACGGCTATGACCGGCGTGGACTCCGCCGGCCAGACACTCGCGGTTGGCAGGCGCACTTGCGTCCTCTTTTCGACCTCTTCGATGAGCACCTGGATCGCCTTCTTCTCAGGACCCGAGAGGGTGGGCGGCGAAACCACCACCGCTTTGCTCAAATCCAGCGGCGCGGCGGCGCTGAGCCCTGAAGCCCAAAGAACGCAACACAGAAGTTTCACTTTGCGCGGAGTCATATTCACACCTGATCTTCCAACAACAGTTTGCCGACAGGCAGCATAGGGCAGACGCGGCTGAGGCGCAAGAGACGGCTTCTGTGCGACGGGGCTAAACGGAGGCGGCCAATTCCAGGGCTTCCGCGGGGTTGAGCACGCTCAGGCCCAGGGCGGGACAGGCTTCCACGGCTTGCCTCAATCGTCCATCCGTCGTAACAATACGCGCCTTCGCCGATAGGGCGCACCTGACGATGTGATGGTCCTTACGGGGGACTGTCACGCCCGGAGGAATCTCCGGCAGCGGGTCGGGTTGCTGGTCGATCTTGTCGGCATTCCAGATGAAATCTCTGAGGAAGGAAACGGCCTGGGAGACGTAGTACTGCCGCGTGTCGATCGCAGCCAGGTGCTTCGTATACGCCTCCCAAATCGTCCGATGAAGCGCGAGGCGGTGGCATTTCTCCACGATTCGAAATGCCAGCCTTAAAGCTGTAGGATCGCTGTTCCCGCGATCATCCTCGAGTTTCGCGGCCAAGATGATGATGTTTTCGTCGAGCAGAAACACCCGCTTCACTCGCTACTCCTTGCCGAAAGTGTCGAGGTATGCGGAAAGTTCCGAGAGGCTGTGCTCGAAGAAACCGGGCAAGCCGCCGGCCACCCGTCCTTTCTCATCGATCTCCAGCCGCCGGACCTTCGCCACGCCATTCTCAGGCGTGAAGTAGTAAATCGCAAGCCTTTCCCTCTCCAGTTCGCCGCTTGCCACAGCGTGCAAGAACGCGTGCAGTACGTGCTCGCTGTGCGTCTCTATCGCGAACTGCCGGTTTTCCTTTTTGTGAATGGCCAGCAACAGGCGAGTCAAAGCTGTCTGCGCCTTCGGGTGCAAGTGCGCTTCCGGCTCGCTGATCATCATGGTGTCCGTTGGCGCAGCCAGGCCGATTGGGAGCAGGATGAAAGGCATCTGGTTAGCGCCCGTGCCTTCGCCGGTAAACGGAATGTCCTCACCTTTGAGGCCAGTGGCCTCGGCCCGGATTGCGATTCTCTTGGGCGGCAGCAGCTTCTTCTTGAGCCTGACGCCAAGAAGCGCTTGCAGCCAGTCGGATAGCCGCTCCAACGCTGCATCGTTGTAAGCCAGTATGCTGACTATGGCCGCTGCCCGCTCGGCGAGGGTCAGCTTTTCGACGTGAACGTGGGCGGCATCGGGAAGCGGGAAGCCCCATTGCTCGAAGCCGCGCAGGGGGAAAATGGGGCGGAGGGATCGCAGGAAATCTGTCGGCGCCGAGCCGATCTTCTGTCCGAAGCTGGTGAGTTCCGCCTGCCTCTTCGGCGACAGGGGCGCAGGGTGGACAAACTCGAGCCCGCTGGACTCGATGAACTGGAAAGATGGCTGTGTCCGCAGCGTCAGCACATGGTGCTCGACAGGCACCTTGAATCCGTGGGGTCCGAGCGTCCAGGCGTACCTTTTTCCGGCCGATCCCAGGTATCCGGTGTGAAATGCAAGGGAATTGTCCTGGACGTGCGCTTCGGCGCTTACGTCAATCGCCACTTGAACCCCGCGCACCTGCTCGATTGGCAAGCTACCGGAAAAGCCGATAGCAATCTCGCCCTCGCCTGCGCGCACGACGTCTTCGAACGCGCCCAGGTCCACAAGCCATTCCAGAGGAGGCGGTTGACCCTCGGTCGCCATCGTCTTATTGAGCAGTTTGAGCGATTCGAAGCCTAACTTCTCGAGGGCTTCCACGGGCGACGGCCGGAACAATTCCGAGTCATTTCGCTCCGCCGCCTGGCGCAAGGCCAGCAGCGCCTGGAACACGCTGGATTTACCGCTGTTGTTGGGGCCGATGAAGACGGTAATCGGCGCGAACTCAATCTCAGTCTCCGCGTGGAGCTTGAAGTTCTTTAGCAGCACCCGCGTAAGCATGCCGACATTATACCGCTGCGGCGGGGTGGCGCGGGTTTCGGGTGCTTTTCGGGTTACCGGGCGCGGCTGATCTCTCCGTGTCGCGCCGAGAACTGCGGCCTGCCTCGGGCGCGGGTTACAATACGCCAGTCCGCGAAATCTGTGGACTGTTTTCCAGGGGGATCTATGAAGCGCAGGGATTTTTTGACGGGCGTGGGTGGGTTTTCCGTGGTGGTGCTGGCCCACAAGCTGCCGGCGGCGCCGGCCGATCAGCCACCCGCCGATGAGATTCGGCGGCAATTCGAGCGCACCGCGCCGGCGGCGGCAAAGCGCGCGCCGGGGGCCGAGCCGCATATGCGGCTGGTGGAGCTGGAGACCGATGTGCTCGTAGCCGGCGGCGGGCTGGCGGGCGTTTGTGCGGCCCTTGCCGCGGCGCGCCACGGCGCACGCGTCGTGCTCATTCAGGACCGCTCCCGGCTGGGCGGCAACTCTTCCAGCGAAGTCAAAATGCACGTCGTCGGCGCCAACGCCCACACCGCCCGTCCCGGCTGGCGCGAAGGCGGCTTGATCGAGGAATTCCGGCTCGACGACGCGGCCAACAACCCCCAGCGCTGCTTCGAGCTCTGGGACCTCTTGCTCTACAACAAGGTGGTCAGCGAACCGAACATCACGCTGCTGCTCGAAACCACGCTCTACTCGGCCGCGAAGAAAGGCGACCGCATCACCGAGGTCATGGCTCGCTGCGACAAGAGCGAGCATCTCTACCGCATCCAGGCGAAGATCTTTTGTGATTGCACGGGCGACTCGCGCCTGGGGCTGGAGACCGGCGCCGAGATGCGGCAGGGCCGCGAGGCGCGCGCCGAATTCAACGAGCCGCTGGCGCCGGAAAAGGCCGATGGCGGGACGCTCGGCAGCAGCCTGTTGTTCACCGCCCGTGACTACGGCCGGCCCATGCCCTTCACCCCGCCCAAATGGGCGCGGAAGGTGACCGCCGAACACCTCCGCCTGCGCAAGATTACCTCGTGGGAGTATGGCTACTGGTGGATCGAGTGGGGCGGCGACCGCGACATCGTTCACGACAACCAGCGCATCCGCTTTGAGCTGCTCTCCATCGTCATGGGCGTCTGGGATTACATCAAAAACAGCGGCGACCACCCCAGCAGCGCCAACTGGGCGCTGGACTGGGTGGGCATGATGCCGGGCAGGCGCGGCAGCCGCCGCCTGGTGGGGGATGTGATGGTCACCCAGCAGAACCTGCTGTCGGGTGATTTCGAGGATGCGGTGGCCATTGGCGGCTGGGGCCTGGACGACCACCCGCCCGCAGGCTTCGACCGTCCCGACCTGAAGCCCAACGTCTCAATCCTGCCGCCGGAGGTCTACAACCTTCCGCTGCGCGCGCTCTACAGCCGCAACGTCAGCAACCTGATGATGGCCGGGCGCAACATCAGTTGCTCGCACGTGGCCTTTACGTCGACGCGGGTGATGGGCACCTGCGCGGTGGCCGGCCAGGCGGCGGGGACGGCGGCGGCCGCCTGCGTGCGCCACGAGATCACCCCGCGACAGCTCTACCAGCAGAAGGACAAGTTGCGCGACTTCCAGCAGGCGCTGTTGCGCGACGACCAGACCATCAAGAACCGCGTGAATGAAGACGCCGCCGACCTGGCGCGCTCGGCCCGCGTGACCGCTTCGGCGGAAAGCGCCCAGGCGCCCGCGGCCAACGTCCTCGACGGCCATGTGCGCGATTACCCGGTGAAGGGCGGCCAGCCGAGGATCCATCATTGGGCGGCGCCGGCCGGTTCCGCCGGCGCCTGGATCGAGCTGGTTTGGGACAAGCCGAGAAAGCTCCGCGAGGTGCAGATTACGTTCGATACCGGCTTCCAGCGGCAGCTTACCTTGACCGCGCAGGAGTCGGCCAACAAGGGCATCATCCGCGCCCCGCAGCCGGAGACCGTCCGTGATTACACAGTGTCGTACCAGCCGGCGGCAGGCGGCGCGTTGAGGCGACTGGCCTCCGTTACCGGGAACCATCAGCGGTTGAACCGGCACCGCATCGAGCCGGTGGATGCGGCGGCCATCCGTGTTCACGTCACCGCCACCAACGGCGATCCCTCAGCCCGCATCTTCGAGATTCGCTGCTACTAGGCCGGACATTCACCACGGATGAACACGGATGAACACGGATAAACTTGGACCAAACATAGCCGGCAGCAAGCGCAGCCGCGGGCTACGCTGCGGGGACGAAATAGAAGGCGATGGCCAGAATCGCGTAAAGGGCCAGCATCATCAGCCCTTCCATCCAGTTTGTTTCTCCGTCCAGGCAGATGCTGACCATGATGATGACCGCCAGCGCCACGGCCACGATCCAGCCCGGGCCGGCGGTTTAGAATTGTCTGCTGCAACCATGCGCTTGCTCATCTCCCGCGACATACCAGTCTGGCCACAGACGCACAAGGACACAAAGCAGCTAAATAGTACCGAAGTACCGCAACCAAGTGCGCCGCTGATTGTCTAATAGCCGGTAGCGGGGCCGCTCATCGGCGGAGAGGTATTGGAAATGCGCAGTCAAAACAATCAAGCTGTCACTCAAATCTCTAAGGCTAATGAATCCAACAGCCTCCGGAACGGAGGGCAACTCGAACGGTTCTTCGATCTCTCTTTAGACCTCTTGTGCATTGCCGGCTTTGATGGCTACTTCAAGATGCTGAATCCGGCCTGGGAGCGGACCCTGGGCTTCACCCGGCAGGAACTGCTGGCCCGGCCGTACATCGAGTTCATACACCCGGACGACCGGATGGACACTCGGGCGGAACAAACCAAATTACTGGAGGGAGCGCCGGTCCTGCATTTCGAGAACCGATACCGCACCAAAGAGGGCCGCTACCGGTGGCTGAACTGGAAAGCGACGCCGTTTGCCGGAGAACAGGTCATTTACGCCGCGGCCCGCGACATCACCGAGCGAAAACGCCAGGAGGCGCTGCTGGCGGGAGAGAAGCGGGTGCTGGAAATGCTGTCCACCGGCGCCGGCCTGGCCGAGACACTGGAGAGCCTCACGGAAGCGGTGGAAGCCGTCACAGACGAGATGAGGTGCTCGATTCTTCTGCTGGAGCAAGAAGGCGCCCGTCTGCATCCGGTGGCCGGTCAACGGCTGCCGGAAGCATATAGCCGGGCGATCGACGGTGTCGAAATCGGGCCGAACGTGGGCTCCTGCGGCACGGCCGCCTACCTCCGCGCGCCCGTCGTGGTCGCCGACATTGCCGGCGACCCGCGCTGGGAAGCCTTCCGGGACCTGGCGCTGGCCCATGGCCTGCGCGCCTGCTGGTCCACGCCGATCTTTTGCTCGAAAGGCACGGTGCTGGGCACCTTCGCCATGTACTATGGCGAACCGCGCAACCCCAGTGAAATGGACTTGAAGGTGATCGAGCGGGCCACTCACCTGGCCGGCATAGCCATCGAGCACAAAAGGGCCGAAGAGAATCTGGCCCGGGCCCATGATCAACTGGAGGCCCGCATCCAGGAGCGGACGGCGCAACTGGCGGCCACCAACGAGGCGCTGGAGGCCGAAATCGTGGAGCGCAAGCGGGCTGAAGAGGAAATCAAGAAGCAGCAGGAATCCATCCGGCGCCTCTCGACGCCGGTGCTTCCGGTGCGGGAGCGCCTGCTGATTCTGCCCATAATCGGGGAGATCGACGCACAGCGGGCCCGGCAGCTCACAGACCAGTTGTTGCACGGCATTCGCGCCAACCGCGCCCGCGTCGTGGTGATGGACATGACCGGCGTGGCTTCGGTGGACTCCTACGTGGCCAACCACCTGGTCAGGACCGTGCGGGCGGCCAACCTGCTTGGCGCGTCCGTTATCGTTACCGGGCTTTCGCGCGAGATCACCCAGACGCTGGTCCACATCGACGTGGACCTCAGCAGCCTGACCACCCTCGGCGACCTGCAGAGCGGCATTGAAGAAGCCGAGCGCCGGCTCGGCTACCACCTGTCCGTTGTCGCGCGCCACACTGGCGCGTGACAATGGGACCCGGCCCGCGCGCATTTCTCGCCAACCCAACTGAGGCGCGACCCTTGGCGGGCGTGCGCAAAACCATCAGCGACGGGAACGCCGTTACGGTTGCGGCTCAGCCGCGAACAGGCCGGGTAAGTCATTGCAGGACAAGGGGGAAAAAAGCCATCGTTCCGCCCGCCGCTACAATCTAATCCGCGAAGGAGATCGCGATAGAAAAGGGGGGGAAGGCCGCATGGGCGACACAGAGGCACCGGGAGCCGAAACAGTTCAATTCCCGGAAGAAGGCAAGCTGCGGGTGCTCTTTGCCGGGGCAGGACCGAGGCCGGCCGGCGAGCACACCAGCCGGTTCTTCAATTTGTCGGCGGATCTGCTGTGCATTGCCGGCGTGGACGGGTATTTCAAGATGCTCAACGACGGGTGGGAGAGAACGCTGGGGTTCTCCAAGCGCCAAATGCTGGCGAAACCCTATCTGGAGTTCGTGCATCCGGACGACCACCAGGCGACGGAAGCCGAGATTCAGAAGTTGTACGGCGGCTCGGACCCGTTGGAGTTTGAGAACCGTTTTCGCCACCAGGACGGTTCGTACCGCTGGCTGTCGTGGACCGCGCGCGCCTTTCAGGCCGATCAGCTCATCTACGCGGCGGCGCGGGACGTGACCTCCCGCAAGGCCGACGAGCAGTTGCTGGCCGGCGAACGGCGCCTGCTGGAAATGATCTCCACCGGCGCTCCTCTGCAGAACATCCTGGAGGAGATCACTGTGCTGATCGAGGAACTGGCGCCGGGGCTTATCTGTTCCATTACCCTGCGCGCGCCCGACGGCGGGCATGTGTTACATGGAGCGGGTGAGCGGCTGCCGGAAGCCTACCGCAAGGCCATCGACGGCGCGCCGCTGACTTCGGACGTGTGCTCGTGCCGGACGGCCATCGCTTCCGGTAAGCAGGTGATTGCCGCCAATGTCGCCAGCCACCCTGATTGGGTCGGTTACTGCGAAATCGCGTTGCGGCATGGCCTGTACGCCTGCTGGTCCACGCCCGCCTTTTCCGCCGGCGGCGAGGTCCTCGGCTGTTTCACCATGTATTGCCGGACGCCGCGCGAACCCCGCGCCGCCGAACTGAAGCTGATCCAACGGGCCACCCACCTGGCGGGGATCGCCATCGAGCGCCGGCGCCACGAGCAGGAGTTGCTGGACCTCCACTGGAAGCTGGAAGCCCGCATCCAGGAGCGCACCGTCGAGCTCCAGCGGGCCAACGAGGCGCTGGAGGCCGAGATCGCCGAACGCCGGCGTGCCGAGGCCGAGATCCGGAAGCAGCAGGAGGCGATCCACCGGCTCTCTACGCCGGTACTGAAAGTCCGGGACCGCCTGCTGGCCGTTCCGCTGATCGGAGAAATCGATGCCCAGCGGGCGCGGCAGTTGACCGGCCAGTTGTTGGCCGCCATCCGCGCCAACCGCGCCCTGGTTGTGGTCATCGACATGACGGGCGTGGCCGCCGTAGACTCCTACGTGGCCAGCCATCTGGCGAAGACCGTGCAGGCGGCGGGCCTGCTGGGCGCCGACGTGATCGTCACCGGGCTGTCGCGCGAGATCACGCAGACGCTGGTCACCCTGGGGGTCGAACTGGGCGACATGACCACGCTGGGCGATCTTCAGAGCGGCATTGAAGAAGCCGAGCGACGGCTCGGCTTGAGGCTGTAAGCTGGAGACCGGAGACGGCAGCTTGCGGGCCTCCTGCAGCCTCCAGTCTCCGGTCTCATTTGGCGGCGCGCAGCATGTCGCGCGCGTGCTTCAGCACCGTATCGGTGATGCGGGCGCCGCTGAGCATGCGGGCCAGCTCCGCGGCCCGCTCGTTGTCCTCCAGGCGGCGCGCCCGCGTTACGGTCCGCCCCTCCTGTTCCATTTTCTCGACGTAAAAGTGCTGGTCGGCGAACGAAGCGATCTGGGGCAGGTGTGTGACGCAGAGGACCTGGTGTGCGCCGGCCAGCGCCTTCAGCTTCCGGCCGACCGTCTCGGCCACGCGCCCCCCGATGCCGGCGTCGATCTCGTCGAAGACCAGGGTGCGCGCCGTCTCCGGATCGGCGCCTGCCCGGCGGCTTTGCCGGCCCGGCGCGCCCGATTCGGGCGCGCGCTGCTCTTCGACGGCTGTTTTCAGCGCCAGCATCAGCCGCGACAGTTCGCCTCCCGAGGCCACCTGGTCCACCGGGCGCAGCGGTTCGCCGGGGTTGGGCGAGATCAGGAATTCCGTGCGGTCAATGCCGGTGGCGCTCCAACTGGCGCCGTCGCCGCCGGCCGGTGTCTCCTCGAGGGGCGCGAATTGGATCGAGAGCCGGGTGTTTTCCATGGCCAACTCGCCCAGGATGCGCGCCACCGCCTTTTCCAGCCGCGCGGCGGCGGTCTTGCGGCGCCCCGAGAGCTCCCCGGCCAGTTCGCGGTAGCGCGTTGCCGCGGCCTCCATATGCTGCTGCGCCTGGCGTGCCAGCTCGTCGGAGGACTCCAGCTCTTCGAGCTGGCGGCTGACCCTTTCCAGGTGCGCCAGCACGTCCGCCAGCGACGGACCGTACTTCCGCTTCAGGCGGTCCAGCGCCGCCAGGCGGTCTTCCACCTGCTCCAGCCGCTGGGGATTGGCGTCCAGCCGCTCCAGGTAGTCGCGCAGGGAAAGGGAAGCGTCCTCGATGGCGATGCGGGCGCCGCGCAGGCTGTCGCAGAGCGGCTGCAGCCGGGCGTCGAAGCGGGCCACCTCTTCCAGGGCCCGCAGGGCGGCGGCCACCGCGCCGCCGGCCGCGCCGGGCCCTTCGTAAAGCTGCTGGTAGGCGGCTTGCACGGCCGCCTGAATGCGCGTGCTGTTGGCCAGCACCCGCTTTTCCTCGGCCAGGCGCTGGTCTTCCTCCGGTTCGGGGCGCGCCGCTTCGATCTCCTGTTTTTGGAAGGACCACAGGTCGGCCAGCCGCAGTTTCTCCTGTTCGTTGCGGGTCAGTTCGGCCAGGCGCGCGCCGGCCCGCCGCCAATCGTCAAAGGCCTCGGTTACCTGCTGGGCTGCGTCCTCCGCACCCGCATAGTGGTCCAGCAATTCCAATTGAGAGGCGCGCAAGAAAAGCGCCTGCTGTTCGTTCTGACCATGGATGTCGCCCAGCCACGGCGCCAGCGCGCGCAGCGCCCCGACCGTGGCCGGGCGGTCGTTGAGGAACACGCGGGTGCGACCGGAGACGTGCAACTCGCGCTTCACCAGCAGTTCCCCGGCGGGCTGCAGCTCGATGCCCAACTCCTCGGCCGCCCGGCGCAGTTCGCGCGGAGTGGCCGTCTGGAAGACGCCGCAGAGCACGGCCCGCTCCGCCCCGGCGCGGATGGCATCCGGCGAGGGGCGGCCGCCGAGCAGCAGTCCCAGCGCATCCACCACGATCGACTTGCCGCTGCCGGTTTCGCCGGTCAGCAGGTTCAGCCCCGGCCCGAATTCCAGCGCCAGGCGGTCGATCAGCGCGTAGTTTTCGATGTGGAGCTGCTGCAGCATAGTCAGGTGTCAGGTGCCAGGTTTCAGGTGCCAGGTCGGCCCCTGCACTCCACGGGCGGAGTGTACCATGTCCAGCAACCCCTGGCGGATTTTGGATTTCGGATGGCCTGATACCTGACACCTGGCACTTGGCTGCACCGGACATCGGCTTTGTGTTACTGTTAACATTTGGGGCGTAATTTCGAGGGGGAATTGTCTTTGGCCTTATCGCTTTTCGCAACCGTGGGCGGCAGCGAGATGATCCGCCTGGTGACCGAAACCGGCGTGGTCGCCAAAATCGTGCTGGCGATCCTGCTGATCTTTTCGGTCTTTTCCTGGGCGGTGATCTTTTCCAAGTGGTCGCGGTTCCGCCAGGCGCGCGCGCAGAGCGACCGTTTCTTGCGGGCCTTCCGGCGCAGCCGCAAGCTCTCGGATCTGGACGCCATCAGCCAGCAGTTCCGGCCCAGCCCGCTGGTGGCCCTGTTCGAATACGGTTACGAGGAGTTGCGCAACCAACTGGCCGGCGGCGACCCCACGGGCGTGCCTTTTCAGGCCGGCAGCCTGGTGGCGGTGCAGCGGGCCCTGCAGATCGGGGCCAGCGAGCAACTGACGGGGATGGAGCGCATGCTCAGTTGGCTGGCCACTACCGGCGCGGTGACGCCGTTCATCGGCCTGTTCGGCACTGTGTGGGGCATCATGGATGCCTTCCACGGACTGGGCACGGCCGGCGCCGCCAGTATCCGCGCCGTGGCGCCGGGCATTTCCGAGGCCCTGATTACCACCGCCGCCGGCCTGTTCGTGGCCATTCCCGCCGTCATCTTTTACAACTATTTTCTGCACGGGCTGCGAGATTTCGGCACGCGCATGGACAACTTCTCGCTGGAATTCCTGAACGTGGCCGAACGCAATTGCGCCGGCCGCGGCGAGCGGACAGGGAGCTAGGCCGTAGGCTGTAGACTGTAGGCTGTAGGCTGCAACGGTTGCCATATCTTGATCGCCTACATCCCACAGCCTACAGCCCACAGCCGTGAATATGGCGTTCACGAACCAGCAAGGGCGCACGCAGACGTCGCTGGCCGACATTAACGTCACGCCCTTTGTCGATGTGGTGCTGGTGCTGCTGATCATCTTCATGGTGACCGCGCCGGTGATCGAGTCGGGCATCGACATCGATTTGCCGCAGACGCGCACGGTCAAGGAGATGACCCAGGAGCGGGTGATTGTCTCCATCGACAGCAAGCAGCGGCTGTACATTGGCAGCGAAGCCATCAACGTGCACCAGCTTGGGCCCCGGCTGCGGAGCATGCTGCGCGACCCCAGCCGGCAGGTCGTGTTCCTCCGCTGCGACAAGGAAGTGCCGTTCGGGCTGGTGGCCGGGGTGATGGACGAGATGTACCAGGCGGGCATCAAGAACATCTCGGTGGTCACCAAGCCCCTGGAGAGGCCGGCGGCACAGGAAGGCAAATGAAGTTGCGCATCCAGCTCGGGAAGCGCGCGGACCGCGAGGCAGGCGGGCCGGAACGGCTGGGGCGGCCGCTGAGCGCCTCGCTGTTCCTGCACGGGTTGCTGGCCCTGGCCGCGGTCTTCGGCGGGGTGTTGCTGGCGCCGGGCGGGCGCCACCTGTGGGGCGAGGCCGGGCTGGGCGGCGGCGCCGCCGTCCCCGTCAACCTGATGCCCTCGGTTCCCCTGCCGCCCAGCCGCGGCCCCGAGAACCCGCTGGCCTCGCCGACCAAGGAATACTATCCGGTTGAGCCCAAGCGGCCCGAGCGCGCCGCGCCTCCACGGACCTCGGCCCGCGATTTCGAAGAGTTGAAAGAGAAACTGCGGAGGCTGGAGCGGGAACGGGCACGGGAAGAACTGGCGGGCCTGAAGCGGCAGCGCGAGATTCCCGACAATGCCCTGCCCGGCTCCACCAGCAGCGGCCGCGCTTCCTCGCCGGTGTACGGCATGGCCACCGGGCAGGGCTCCGGCGGCATCGGGTTCAGCGGCGATTTCGGCTCGCTGTACGGCTGGTACGTGAGCGCGGTCAAGTCGTGCATCGCGCGGCACTGGGACCGCAGCCGCGTGGACGCCTCCATCCACTCCGCCCCCCGCGTCTACGTGGAGTTCGATATTCAGCGCAACGGGATCATGACCGGCGAGCGCATCGCCACCTCCAGCAATATCCCCTCGGTGGATCGCGAGGCGCTGCGCGCCGTGCAGGGCTGCAGCGGAAGAAGCGACGTCGGCGCCGACTCGAAACTGCCCGACCTGCCGCGCGACTACGCCGGCAAGAGCGTCCGCGCCGAAGTGTGGTTCGAGTTTAAGAAATGAGTAGACAAAAGAAGCTCTCTTTTGAACCACCAAGACACCAAGGCACCAAGTCTTTGTGCCTTGGTGTCCTGGTGGTTGTTTTGGCTCTTTTTGCCTACCACTCAGCCCAGGGCGCTCCCCAGGCGGAACGGAAGGCGGCCATCAGCATCGGCATCCCGCTGAGCCTGGAGCTGAGGAAACTGGCGGTGGCCGACTTCCGCGTCCACAGCCCGGGGCTCGGCCCGCTGGTTGAGGTCTTCAACCGGGTGGTGTGGAACGACCTGGACAACTCCGGCGTGTTCGAGCTGGTCAGCAAGAGCTTTTACCCCCAGAATGTCCCCGGACGGGGGGAGGAACTGGCGGCGCCCGGAGCGTTGGCGGCCTGGGCGGACCCGCCGGTGGGCGCGCAACTGCTGGCTTTCGGCAATGCCTCGCTGGTTTCCGGCAACCTGGTGGTCGAGGGCTTCCTCTATGACACCACCGGCTCGGCGCGGCCGCAAATCCTGGCGCGGCGCTATACTGATGTG
>Ga0315293_10000521_pt1 | contig 35913 bp, 26 predicted proteins | sample YL17G13_20_MG_FD_203071 | JGI IMG/M metagenome (GOLD analysis project Ga0315293, IMG submission 203071) | Sediment microbial communities from Yellowstone Lake, YNP, Wyoming, USA - YL17G13_20 | ecosystem: Environmental > Aquatic > Freshwater > Lake > Sediment | place: USA: Wyoming | collected... | reverse complement strand
GCCGCGGGGCCCGCGTTGACATTCCCTCAGGTGTCACCTAACATGCTCGCCCAGCCGACTCGGCACAGGTGGCTGAGCTGCTCCACGGAAACGTGTGGCTGCGCCTGGCCCCGCCGGAGCAGCGGAGTCCTTCATGACCGGATTCGTTGGACGAGCGCTGAAGGTGCAGCGCGATGAACTGGGCCGCGGCCTGCTGCTGTTTTCCTACCTGTTCCTGGTGATGACGGCCTACGTGGTTGGCAAGAACGCGCGCGATGGCCTCTTCCTGGCGAAATTCGGAGCCTTGAAGCTTCCCTACGTGGACATCGCCATCGCCCTCCTGGTTGGATTCGTCGTCGCTCTCTACGTGCGCATCGGGCGGCGCATCAGCCTGCGGGTTCTGCTGTCGGGCAGCCAGTTGTTCTTTTCCGCGAACGCCCTGCTGCTGCTGTGGCTCTCCTATAGCTACCGAACCCTGGCCTGCCCCGCGATCTATATCTGGGTGGGCATCCTGGGGGTGCTGGCGCCAGCGCAGGTCTGGACGCTGGCCAATTACGTTCTGACCACGCGGGAAGCCAAACGCCTCTATGCGCTGGTGGGCTCGGGGGCCATCTGCGGCAGCATTTTCGCCGGCTTGTTGACCAGGTTCCTGGCTCCGCGGCTGGGTACCGAAAGCCTCCTGCGCCTGGTGGCGGTGTTCCTGGCGGCGGCCGGCGTCCTGGTGATCGTGGCTCGGGCGCGCCGGGACGATGCTCGAGGAGAAACCGAGCCGGCATCCGGCTCCGCCGAGACCGCCGCCCCGGGCCTGGCCCAGAGCCTGCGCCTGTGCTGGTCCTCGGACCATCTGCGGGCCATTGCCGCGGTCATTCTGGTCTCCTGCTGCGTGAGCCAGTTGGCCACCTGGCAGTTGAAGGCGATGGTCACCGCCTTGTACCAGCATCAGGACAAGATCACGGCCTTCATGGGCCTCTTTACCCTGTACACAGGCCTGCTTGGCCTGGTGGCCCAGATGCTGCTGACGACGCGCGTGTTGCGCAGTTTCGGCATTGGGGTAGCCCTGCTGGTCGTGCCTGCCGTGGTGGTGGCGGGTTCCGGCGCCATGGCCGTTTTGGGCACGCTGGCCGCCGCCGTGTTCCTGAGGGGCGGCGACCAGGTACTGCGCTATTCGGTGGATAAGTCCGCGGTCGAATTGCTGTACTTACCCGTGCCCGCCGGGATCAAGATGCAGGTCAAATCATTTATCGACACGGTGGTCTGGCGGGTGGGCGACGGGCTGGCCGGCCTGATACTGCTGTTGTTCGCCACGCATTGGCACTGGATGCCGCAGCGTATCGCCTGGGTGGTGTTGACGCTCACAGCGGGCTGGATCGCGGCCGCCGTTCTGGCCCACCGCCATTACGTGGGCACGCTGCACGACAGCATCCGGCAGCACCGCCTGGACGCCGAGCAGGCATCCGCCCCGGTGCTGGACCGCGCCACCACCGAGATTTTCGCCACTCACCTGACCAGCGCCGATCCCGGGCAACTGCTCTACGCCCTCAGCTTGTTTGAAATCGGTCATCAGGGCGCCACGCACCCGGCGGTGCGCGTCCTGCTCAAGCATCCTTCCGCCGAGGTGCGGCGCAAGGCCATCGCCATTTGCGCCGCCGCGGCAGACAAGACGGTCATGCCGCAGGTCGAGGAGATGCTGCGCGACCGGCACGTGGAAGTGCGCACCGAGGCCCTGCTGTACCTGGCCCGCCATGCGGGAACCGATCCGCTGGCCCGTCTTGCCGAACTGGGCGATTTCCCCGATGCCTCCATGCGCGCCGGTATCGTGTGGTACCTGGCGCAGCCGGGGCCCACGCAGAGCGTCGAGGCCGCCGGCCTTATCCTGGCGGAAATGGCCAAACAGGCCGGCGCCGACGGACAGCGCGCCCGCCTGGAAGCCGCGCGCCTGATCGCTGACCTGGGCGAGCCGTTCGACGAGACACTCGACCACCTGCTGGAAGATACCGATCCGGAGGTCGCTCGCCAGGCCATCCGCGCCGCCGGCAAGGTCCGCAACCGGCGCGCTGTTCCGCAACTGCTGAATCGGCTGAGCGATCCACAGCTCGGCCAGGAAGCCGGCGAAGCTGTGGCGAAATTCGGCGACCGGGTGGCCGGCACGCTGCGGGATTATCTGGCCGACCCGGCCGCTCCCATGGCCGGGCGCCGCCGGGTCCCCGCCGTGCTGGCCCGCATCGGCTCGAAAGCCGCCGCCCAGTCGCTGGCCGACTGCCTCCTGGAGACGGACGCCGACCTGCGCTTCCGCATCATCTCGGCGCTCAACAAGCTGCACGCCGCGCATGGGGACCTGGTCACGGACCGCAGCCTGATCGAAAGCCTGGCGCTCGGCGAAATCATGGGCCATTACCGCTCCTACCAGTTCCTGGAGGCGCTGGGAAGCGGCGAAGAGAGCGCTGAGGCCTGCGCGCGCCTGCGCGATTCCATGCGGCAGGAACTGGAACGGATCTTCCGGCTCCTCGGCCTGGTGTTGCCGAGACACGATTTTCACAGCGCCTGGGTGGGATTGCAGTCCGGCGATGCCGCGGTCCACGATAATGCCCTGGAATTGCTCGACAACATCCTGAATCCGCAGCTCCGGAATCTGCTGGTTCCGTTGCTGGACGGGAAGGTGACGGACGGCGAGCGGGCGCGGCGCGCCGAACGCGCCGCCGGTCCGAAATTGATGTGCCGCGAGGAGGCCGTGGCCGCCATGCTGGCCAGCGACGATCCGGCTCTGAAGTCCTGTGGGCTTTGGGCCGTGACGGCGGCCGACTGGCAGCGCCTGGGGCTCCAGATCGAGCAGTGTCTGGCACACCCTGACCCGCAAGTGCAGGAGGCCGCCCGCCAGGCACAGCTTCGCCTAGGCCATTCCACAGAAGCCGGGAACGCCTGACCCCGGCCTGCCTGCCGGCCCTTTCCAACGGGTGCGGGCCAACCGCAACACCGTCCGGCCGACCGTCAGCCGTTTCTGGTCGGAGCGGTGTTGAAACAGCAAAGACACGCACCGGACAACGGCGCCGGGCGAGTTTGGCGCCGCCGGGAAGGGAGGCGGGAAGTTACTCGTAGCGGAGGGCTTCGACGGGGTCGAGGCGGGCGGCTTTGACGGCCGGCCACATGCCGAAGAACACGCCCACGGCGACGGAAACCACAAATCCCAGCGCCACCGCCCACAGCGGAACGACCGAGGGCAGCTTGGGCAGCAGCACCTGGATCAGCACGCTGATGATGATTCCCAGCAAAATGCCGAGCACGCCGCCCATGCCGGTCAGCGCCGAGGCCTCCATCAGGAACTGGAGGATGATGTCGGCGCGGCGGGCCCCGATGGCTTTGCGCACCCCGATCTCCCGGGTCCGCTCGGTCACCGACACCAGCATAATGTTCATCACCCCCACCCCGCCCACCAGCAGCCCGATGGAGCTGATCACGATCATCACCAGGGCGGTGGCCGCCGTGATCTGGTGGAACTGCTCGATGATGTTGTCGGCGGTGGCCACGCCGAAGTTGTCGGGCTGGTTCCAGGGGCACTTGCGGCTGCGGCGCAAAGCCTCGCGGATCTGGTCCACGGCCTCAGAGACGCGTCCCGGCTCCCCCTGGGCGACCATGAAATGGTCCTTGGCGGAGGGGTGCAGCGCCAGGTACGTTTCGTAAGGGATGAAGACGTGCTTGTCGTTCGAGCTGCTGCTATCCAGCGCGAAGGCCTTGAATTTGCCCAGCACGCCGATGACTTCGAAGGCATGGCCGGCGACGAAAATCTGCTCGCCCAGCGCGTTGCCGCGCGGGAAAAAGGTGTCCGCCAGGTCGGCGCCGATGACGCACACATCGGCGCGCCGCTGGTTTTCCGCTTCGGTGAAAAAGCGCCCGGTGGCCACCTGCAGGTTCATGGCGTCGGCGAACGCCGGTGTGTTGCCGGTGTAAGGAATGGCATCCACCTGCTCCCCTTTGTAGCGGGCGCTGCGGGGGCCGACGCGGGCATAGATCTCCAATCCGACGTAGCGGCAGGCCGTGCAGTTGGCCAGCACCATCTCGTAGTCGGCGTAGGAGAGGGGCTTGCGCAGGCGCTGCTCGCGGCTCGACGGGCCAAAATGGATCTCCTGGTTCCACTTGCTGATGAAGATGGTGTTGGGCCCGAACTGGTGCACCAAATCGGTGACGTTCTGGCTCATGCCCGTGAGGATGGAGCCGATAGCGATGACGCAGGTGGTGCCAATGACCACGCCCAGCACCGTCAGCACCGAGCGCAGCTTGTGCGACGTCAGCGTCCCCAGGGCCAGCCACAGGTTTTCAACAACGGTTGCTTTCATAAGGAAACGTTCACCACAAAGCCACCAAGGCCACCAAGGCCACAAAGTTCTTGGTGGAGCTTTGTGTTCTTCGTGTCTTTGTGGTGAACCGGATCACTCGTATCTCAAAGCCACGACGGGATCGAGCCGGGCGGCTTTCACCGCCGGCCACATCCCGAAGAACAGTCCCACGGACACGGAAACGGCAAAGCCGGCCGCCACCGCCCATAACGGCACCACCGACGGCAGCTTGGGCAGCAACACCTGGATGAGAATACTGATCAGCAGGCCCAAAAAGATGCCCAGCACGCCGCCGGCGCCGGTGAGCGTGCAGGCTTCCAGCAGGAACTGCAGAATGATGTCGCGGCGGCGGGCGCCGATGGCCTTGCGCACCCCGATTTCCCGCGTCCGCTCGGTCACCGACACCAGCATGATGTTCATGACCCCCACCCCGCCCACCAGCAGCCCGATGGAGCTGACCACCACCATCACCAGGGCGATGGCCCCGGTGATCTGGTGGAACTGCTCGATAATGGAGTCGGCGGTGGCCATGCCGAAGCTGTCCGGCTCATTGAAGGGCACCTTGCGGCTGCGCCGCAGCGCGGTCCGCGCCTGGTCCATGGCCTGCGAAATCATGCCCGGCATGGCCTGGGCCACCATGAAATGCTCCTTGGTCGACGGGTAAACCTTGTGGAACGTCTCGTAGGGCGCGAAGATGTCGCGGTCATTCGACGAGTCATTTCCGATCGATTGCACCCGCTTCTTTTCCAGGACACCGATGACCTCGAATTCGTGCCCGTTCACCCAGATGCGCTTCCCCAGAGCCTCTTGATTCAGGAAAAACGTCTTGCGAACGTCCTCGGCGATGACCACCACGTCGTTGCGATGCAGATTCTCCGCCTCGGTGAAGAAGCGGCCCTGCGCTACCGGCTGGTTCATCACTTCGGGCCAGTTGGGGAGAACGCCGTAGAAACCGACGTTGTTGAACTCCTCGTTCTTGTAACGGGCATTGTCCATGGTCGGGACCGTCAGGCTGAGAGTGACCTGGCGGCAGGCGGTGCAGGCCGCCTTGACCGCTTCGTAGTCTTCAACGGAGATCGGCTTGCGCATCCGCTCCGCGCGGTTCCGCCGCCCGATCTGGATGCCCGGGGCGAACTTGTTGATAAAGATGTTGTCGGTGCCGAAGCTCTGCAACTCATCCACCACGCGGCGGTTCATGCCGGTGAGGATGGAGCCGATGGCGATGACGCAGGTGGTGCCGATCACCACCCCGAGCACGGTGAGCGTCGAGCGCAGCTTGTGCGCCGAGAACGTGCCCAGCGCCAGCCGCATGTTTTCCGTGAAGGCCTTCATAACCAAGTGTCAGGCGCCAGGTACCAGGCGCCATTCTTCCCTGACACCTGAAACCTGGCACCTGCTAATCGGCGCGCAGCGCCGAAATGGGATCGAGCCGGGCGGCCTTGCTGGCCGGGTAAATGCCGAAGAACAGGCCAACCCCGCCGGACACCATGACGGCGGTGAAGACGGCCGGCAGCGGCAGCACCGAGGGAATCGAGGTGGTGGCCGCCATGATCCTGGTTCCCACAAAGGCCGTCAGCACTCCAATGACGCCGCCGGCGGTGGACAGCGCCACGGCTTCCACCAGGAACTGCATCAGGATGTCGCGGCGGCGGGCACCCAGCGATTTGCGGATGCCGATCTCGTGGGTCCGCTCGGTCACGCTGGCCAGCATGATATTCATCACCACGATCCCGCCCACCACCAGGAACACGGCGGTCACGCCCACCGCCACCATGGCGATGGTGCCCGTCAGGTTTTCCCACAGCGCGTAGATGGAGGCGGAACTGACGATGCCGAAGTCGTCCTTCTGGCTGTAGGGAAGATGGTGGCGGGCGCGCATCAGCAGGCGCGCTTCGTCCTGGGCCTGCTCCATCAACTCCGGCCGCAGCGCCTGGACGGCAATCCCCATGCTCGAGCGGTTGGTGCCGATGATCTTCAGGAAGGTGGTCAGCGGGATATGGACGAAGTTGTCCTGCGTCTGGCCGAACACCGTGCCGATGCGCCGCGCCACGCCGATCACCTCGAAGGTCTGCCCCCGGAAGGTGATGGTCTTGCCCAGCGGGCTGCCGGCGAACAGGTTCTCGGCCACGTCGGCGCCGATGAAGCAGACGTAGGAGCGGTGCGAGAAATCGGTCTCGGAGATATAGCGGCCGTCGCCCACCTGCTCGGTGCCGATGTTGATCATGTTGGGGGTGGTGCCGCGGATGCCCACGTCGTACACCTGCTTGTCCCCGGCCTTCAGATCGGATTGCGACCAGGAGCTGGCGCCCACCGCCGAGGCCAGCTTCAACTGCGCGCGCAGCGCCTCATAGTCGTCCATCAGGATGCGCTTGCGCTTTTGCGCCGCGATCCAATCCTTGGCGCTGGTGATGATGCCGAAGCGGGTCACATAAAACACGTTGGAGCCCATGTTGGCCACGCGCTCGGCGATGTAGCGGTTCATGCCTTCGATCACCGAGACCACGACGATCAGCGTGGTGACGGCGACGATGATGCCAAACAGGGTGAGGAAGGAGCGGAGCTTGTGGGCCCGCAGGGTGTCCAGAGCCAGCCAGATTGACTCTCGTATGGGCATATTCAGGTGCCAGGTGTCAGGTGCCAGGTATCAGGTGTCAGGGCCGGGGACACTACGGGCACCGGCTTCCTGAAACCTGACACCTATCTGGTGCGTTCGTCCTTGGCGATTTTTCCGTCGCGGATGTGGATCACGCGGTGCGCGTACTGGGCGATATCGTGCTCATGCGTGACCAGCACGATGGTGTTGCCGCGTTCGTGCAGCCGGTCGAACAGCCCCATGATCTCCTGGCCGGTGGCCGAATCCAGGTTGCCGGTGGGCTCATCGGCCAGCAGGATGGAGGGATGGTTCACCAGGGCGCGGGCGATGGCCACCCGCTGGCGCTGCCCGCCCGACAACTCGTTGGGCTTGTGGTGCATGCGATCTTCCAGATCCACCATGCGCAGCGATTCCTTGGCAAGCTGGATGCGGGCGTCGGCCGGCGTGCCGTTGTAAATCAGCGGCAGCTCCACGTTGTGCAGCGCCGAGGCCCGCGGCAGTAGGTTGAAGGTCTGGAAGACGAAGCCGATTTCCTTGTTGCGGATATAGGCCAGCTCGTCGTCGCTCATGGTGCTGACCAGCCGCCGGTTGATCCAGTAGTCGCCGCTGCTGGGCGTATCCAGGCAGCCGACCAGGTTCATCAGCGTCGATTTGCCGGAGCCCGACGGGCCCATGATGGCCACGTACTCATTGCGCTGGATCTCCAGGTCCACGCCGCACACGGCGTGGATCTCGACCGAGCCCATGAGGTAGGTTTTCCACAGGTTCAGGGTCTTGATCAGCAGGCCGTCGGGAGGCACGGCTTTGTCCTCGATCCCGCCTTTGACTTGCGCACTGAGTGATGCCATTCCCCCTCCGCATTGCGGATTCCAGATTGTGGATTGCGGATTTTCTCATAACCAGGCCGCAAGGCACAACCCACAATCCAGGCTACTTCTTCTCGTCCTCGGTCTTCTTCGGCGCCTTGTTGTCGATCTCCACGTCGGCGTTGTTGCGGATGGTGCGCAGCACCTTGTAGCTGCCGGTGACGATTTCGTCGCCTTCCTTCAATCCGCTGGTCACCTCGATGTCGGTGGTCCCCGTGATGCCGGTTTCCACGGGAACAAAAAGGGCTTTCCTGGTCCGGATGGCAAAGACGCCCTGGATCTCCTTCTTGCCTTCCTTCTCCTTCTCCCGCTGCTTGGCGTCGGGAGCGGCGGCCAGCGCCGTGCCGCCCTTCTTGGGCTCCTCCAACTCCGCTTTCTGGCGGATGGTGAGGGCCTGGATGGGGATGGTCATAGCGTTGGTCTTGTTGGCGGTCTGAATCTTGGCGGTGCTGGAGAGGCCAGGCCGCAGGTTGTCGGGCGGATCCAGCAGCGTCACCACCACTTTGAAGTCCTTCGCTTCCTGGCTGGAGGTGGTGGACTGGGAACTGGCCAGGCCGGTGGAGCGGATGATGGCGCTGTTGCCGATCTCCGTTACCTTGCCCTTGAAGGTCTTGTTGGGGATGGCGTCGATAGTGACTTCGGCCGACTGCCCGATGCGCACGTTCACGATGTCGGTCTCGTCCACCTTTACTTCCGATGTGATCACCGACATGTCGGCGATGGTCATCAGCAGGCTGCCGGGCGAATTCTGGATGCCCATCACCATGTTTTCCCCGACGTGCACGGGCAGGTTGGTGACCATTCCGTCCAGGGGAGCGACGAAGCTGAACTTGTTCAGCACATCGTTCAGGCGGGTGAGCGTGGCGCCGTACTGCCCCAGGCGGGTGCGCGCCGTCTGCAGTTGCGATTTGGCCTGCTCCAGTTGGGCGCGCGTCTGTACCACCCGCGCCTCGGACTGCTCGACAACCGCTTTGGCCACCTCGTAGGCGGCCCTGGTGGTGTCGTACTGGGACTTGCTGATCAACTGGTCCTTAAAGAGACTTTCGGCCCGCTCGTATTCCAGCCCGGCCTTTTCCAGCTCCGCCTTGCTGCGGACCAGGTCGGCCTGGGCGGTGCGCAGGGCAGCCTCCGACGACCTGGCGGCGGCCTCGGCGGCGGCCGCTTCCGCCTCGCCGGCTTTCAGGTTGGCCTGCTGCGCCTCGACATCGGCGCCCGGCTGGATCGATTCCAGCTTGGCCAGCATCTGGCCCTTCCGCACCCGGTCGCCTTCCTTCACCAGGATGTCGGTAATCTTGCCGTAGGCCGTCGCCGAGACGTTCGTGTAGTTGAGCGGCTTGATTTCGCCCGACGCCGTGACCACCGAGGTCAGGTCCTGGCGAATCACTTTGCCCGTCTGCACGGTGACCGTGCCTTTCCGGGTCATTGTCACGCTGGCGTAAACGATGCCGGCGACGACGGCAACGCCGCCCAAGATCAGCAGCCCCTTCTTCCACTTCTTCATGTCGAAAAGCTCCTAAGGGTCCGGCCAACCGCTAATACGATAGCGCCGGGGAAAAGTTTCACAAAAACGGCCAGGCCCAGGGGCGCACTTCCCCCTCTCACCCCTGTTCCCATCAGGTAGGACGGACGGAGGGCGCAGACGTCACCGGAGAATCTCAAGGTTTGCGACCCATCCGCCCTGCAGCGGCCCGCTCCTGAGCTGATCGTATACGTAAGTATACGGCCAAACGGTGTTCCACGGGCGCCGGATTATTTGGACACCGGCGGGCCGCCCAGGTTCCCGGTGGGCTGTGGGCTGGAGGCTGTAGGCTGTGGGCTGTGGCTGCGAGAGCGTTCCTGACGACCCAAGTTCTTTGAAACGCGGGTCGGCCGGGATACGTCCCCGCAGGGGGTGCACAAAGCGTGTCGCTTGTGTCTTGCTGGTTGGAGCCTACAGCCCACAGCCCGCAGCCCTTATTGGGCTTGACGAGGCGGGCGCCGCTACCTACAATAACGACAGAAGGGGAAGTTTGTGCAGACGCGGCATCGGTGTTTTCCGCCGCCGAGAGTCCACCAATCGTGCCAAGGGGGCGCGGTCATGAAGTTCAGGTTAACACCCTCTGCCTTAGTTGCTTCTCTTGTGGGGTTCCTGCTGGCGCTGTCCATGGCCGCCGACGACAGGGCCGCCGAGAAGGCCAAGGACAAGCCGCAAAAAGCCGCCGTCGACAAGAATGCGCCCAAACCATTGAGCGAAAAGGAAAGGAACCGGCGGCAAAAGAGCCTGGAGAAGGAGTTGAACAAGCCCTTCGAGCGCTGGCTGAACGAGGACGTCGCCTACATCATCACCGATGAAGAGCGGCAGGCCTTCAAGCGGCTGCAGAACGCCGAGGAGCGCGACCAGTTCATCGAGCAGTTCTGGCTGCGGCGCGATCCCACGTCGGACACCGTCGAGAACGAAATGAAGGAAGAGCACTACCGGCGCATCGCCTATGCCAACGAGCACTACGCCTCGGGCATCCCCGGCTGGAAGACCGACCGCGGCCGCATCTACATCACTTTCGGCCCGCCCGACGAGAATGAAGGTCATCCCTCGGGCGGCAGCTACGAGCGGCCCCCCGAGGAAGGCGGCGGCACCACCTCCACCTTCCCCTTCGAGAAATGGCGCTACCGCTACATCGAGGGCGTCGGACAGGACATCATCATCGAGTTCGTCGATCCGACGATGACCGGCGAGTACCGGATGACGATGGACCCGTCGGAGAAGGACGCCCTGCTGCACGTGCCCAACGCCGGCCTGACGCTGCTGGAATCGATGGGACTGGCCGACAAGGCCGACCGCTTCAACCGCACCGACGGCACCAACCTGGGCGAGGCCATCGGCGGCCAGCCCTCGCGCATGAACCAGTTCGAGCGTCTGGAGCAGTTCGCCAAGTTGCAGCGGCCCCCGGCGGTGAAGTTCAAGGACCTGGAAGAGGTGGTCAGCTCCAAGATCAGTTACAACCTGTTCCCCTTCCAGTACCGCATCGACTTCATCAAGATCACCTCCGAAACGGTGCTGGCCGCCCTGACCGTGCAGGTGGGCGTGCGGGACATGAGCTTCCAGAACAAGGAGCAGATCCAGCACGGCCTGGTCAATGTCTTCGGGCGCGTCAGCACCATGACCGGGCGCGTGGTGCAGACCTTTGAAGACGTGGTGCAGGTGGACGTGCCGGCCGAAGAGCTCCCCAAGTACCTGGACCAGCGCCGGGTATACTGGCAGGGCATCCCGCTGCGTCCCGGCATGTACCGCATCAACCTGGTGCTGAAGGACATCAACAGCGGCAACATGGGCACGCAGGTGTTCGCCATTCGCGTGCCCCGCTACGATGACGAGGCGCTGTCGGCTTCCTCGCTGATCCTGGCCGACGCCATCGAGCGCGTGGACACCAAGAACATCGGCAAGGGACAGTTCGTCATCGGCTCCACCAAGGTGCGGCCGAGCGTGGGCGAAAAATTCGACCGCGCTAATCGCCTGGGCATCTACCTGCAGGTTTACAACCTGGGCACCGACGAGAAGACCCATAAGCCTTCGGCCAGGGTGGAGTACGCGCTGTTGAAGGACAACAAGCAGGTGTTCCAGTTTGCCGAGAGCAGCGACCAGATCCAGGGCGCTGCCCAGCAGATGACGCTGGAGAAAGTTCTGCCGCTGAACAGCCTGGGTCCGGGCCGCTATACCTTGCAGGTGAAGGTGACGGACAACCTGAACAAGCAAACCATCACCCCCACCGCTTCTTTTACGATACAATAGAGCGGGTAGCGGCTTGGGGGCCGCCGGAAGCCGGTTGTCCGCGGCGCAACACGGCAGGTGGAGGCGAATCGGACACGGATACGATATGCGACGGGTACGGGTTGCCCTGACGGTTACGCTGGTCGCTTTGTTCTGGCTGCCTTCCTGCCCGGCGGCCGGCGAGGGGGTGTCGTCGTTCGGCCGCATGGCCGGCGTGGTCACCGGCGCCCACGGGGCCCCGCAGATGGGCGCGGCGGTGGCCCTGGTGGCCGTGGACGGCCGCATTCTTCGCCGCGTCTACACCAACGATCAAGGCGCCTTCCTGCTGGAGCACCTCCTGCCCGGCATCTATTCCCTGCGGGTCACCCTGGCCAGCTTCCTGCCGGCCATCAAGGAGAACATCCTGGTGGAGCCGGGGGTGAATTCCTTCCTGGCCATCAACCTGGAAACCTTGTTCACGACGGTAGACGTGCTGCGCGGCAAGCGCCGGGCGCCGGAACGCGAAGACGACTGGACCTGGGTGCTGCGCGGCGCCGCCGCCCACCGGCCGGTGTTGCGGTACACGTCGCCGGATGCCGCCGCGCCGGCGGCGCAGGGCGGAGTCGCCTACCCCTCCGTGGTGCAGTTCAGCGGCGGCGTGGGGCGCTCGTCCAGTCTCGGGAGCGAAGCGGATTTCAACACCTCCTTCACCGTCGCCAACCAGTTGTTTGACCGGACCCGGTTGCTGGTCAGCGGCAACGTGGGGTACGAGCGGCGGACGCCGGCTACGGCCTTCCGCGCCGCCATGCGCCGCGAGATGGACGACGGGTCCACCCCCGAGGTGGCGGTCACTCTTCGCCAGATCTTCCTTCCGGGGGCCTTCTGGGGCCGCAGCGTGGGGCGCAACGAGAACATGCAGGCGCTCAGCGTCTCGGCCGGCAACCGCCGCCAGTTGGCCGACGGTTTCCACCTGGAATACGGGTTCTTGTACGAATCGGTCAACTTCCTGAGCCGCCTGAACAGCTTCAGTCCCTACGGCCGGCTGGTGTTTGAATCCGGCCCCTCGACCCTGCAGTTTACCTATGCCGAGCGGGACCCGCGGGCGCACCTGGAAGGCAGCGATGCTTTCCATGACGTGGCCACCCAGTTGGCCGTGTTCCCGCGCCTGTCGCTGGCCGGCGGCGCCGCCGCCGTGCAGCGTGGCCGCCACGCCGAGATTGCGCTCCTCCAGAACCTGACGCCGCGCACCACGGCCCTCATCGCCGCCTACCACGACGAGATCCACAACCTGGCCCTCAACAGCATGGTGAACGGCGAGCCGATGCCGGATTTCTTCCCCGACGTCTTCACCCAGAACTACTCCTTCGACGCCGGCAATTATCAGGGCGGGGGGCTGCGCGCCGCCATCCGCCGCACCATCTCCGAGCGCCTGCAGGGCACGCTGGCTTACAGTTACTCGGGCGTCTTGATGCCCGAGCGCAACCGCTTGTTCACCGAGGACCCCAGCGAGTTGCGCAGCATCATGCGCATGCAGAAGCGGCATGCGCTGGCCGGCAAGCTGGCCGTCGAAGTGCCCGGCAGCAAGACCCGCGTCTATGCGGCCTACAAGTGGGTGCTGGGCGGCGCGGTGATGGCCGGCGATATTTACGACGAGAGCCTGGCGCAAACCGAACCCAACCTGAACCTGGTGGTCCGCCAGCCGCTGCCCTCCTTCGTGCTCCTGCCGGGGCGCGTCGAAGCGCTCGCCGACTTCCGCAACCTCCTGGCCCAGGGCTACGTGCCCGTCATCACCGCCGACGGAAGGCGGCTGCTGTTCATGCAGAACGTCCGCAGCTTCCGCGGCGGCTTTTCCTTCAGCTTCTGATCCTTCCCTCGTGGTCGCATGAAGAACGCCGCCCTTGTACCGCCGGCGTCTGGCCGGCCCCGGATTTTGAATTAACCTTTTGGCTTTTCGTTCGTCTTATCTGGAGAACGGAGAACGGGCGATGAGCGGCGCGAACCAGAAGAAATGGGAAGTGGCGGCCGGCGTGGTTTACGTGGCGTTGTTCGTTTACGTCTGCGTGCTGCGCCCGGCGCCGGAACAGCGGCTTTCGAACGCCGTCGCGGTGGAGGCCAACCCGGCCGCGGTCACCGCCTTGTTGAAGAACGAGGCGTCGCGCCCGCTTACCTCCTGTTCCGTCTCCGCCATGCCCTTGCAGATCATGCGCTGGGCGGCCGGCGAGAGCGTCTCGGTTGCCTCCTTTCTGACGGCCTGCGAGCAGGTGGACTTCTCGGTGGAGAGCGGCAAGGACGGAAATGCCCTGCTGAAGGGCGAAATGCGCTGGCAGGTCCGCGGCGGCCTGCTGGGAAGCATGCTGGACAACGTGCTGGCGCGCACCGCCCGGCAGGAACTGCTGTCGGATTGCCTGGGCCGCCTTCGCCTTCAGGCCGAGTTCACCACGAAGTCACAAAGGCACAAAGTCTCACAAAGGATCTCTTCGTGATCTTTGTGTTCTTCGTGGCTTTGTGGTGAGGGCCTACCTGCCGGCGGCCTTCTCTGCTTGTTCCATCACGCGCAGCAGGTTGGCGCCCAGAATCTTGATGATGTCGGGTTCCCTGTAGCCGCGGCGCAGCAACTCGGCGGTGATCAGCGGCAGCTTCGAGACGTCGTCCAGGCCGCGCGGCATCAGGGCGCCGTCGAAATCCGAGCCCAGCCCGACGTGATCCACGCCCGCCACTTTGACGGCGTGGTCGATGTGGTCCACGATGCGCTCGAAGCTGGGCCGCGGCAGGCGCGCGTCGTACTGGTTTTCCAGGCGGCGGCGCTCGCGCGACATCCGCGCCGGATCGTCCTTCCACTTCCCGATCAACTGCTTGTCTTCCGTCTCGTACTGGGCCTCCAGCTTCTTCTGCGCGGCGGCGTACCCGCCGTCGAGGAAACCGGAGTAGAAGTTGATCTGGGCCACGCCGCCGTTCTTGGCCAAGGCCCGCAGCATGTCGTCGGTCAGGTTGCGCGGGTGATCGCAGAGGGCGCGGCAGCAACTGTGGCTGGCGATCAGCGGCGCGCGCGTCACCTTCAAGGCGTCCCAGAAGGTTGGATCGGAGACGTGGGAGATGTCCACCATCATCCCCAGCCGGTTCATGCGGGCCACGACGTCGCGCCCCATGGCGCTGAGGCCGCGGTTGCGCCCGGAATCGCCGGAGGAGCCGGCCCAGTCGGTGGAGATGGCCCAGGTCAGCGTCATATAGCGGACGCCCATCCGGTACAGCACGTCGAGCACGCGCGGGTCGTTCTCGATGGTGTGCCCGCCTTCCACCCCCATCAACGCCGCGATCTTGCCGGCGGCGTGAATGCGCCGGATGTCGGCGGCGGTGCGCGCCAGCTCCAGCTCGCGCCCGTGCTTCTCGACCTGGTCGAGCACGGCGCCGATCTCGGCCATGCCCCGCGCCAGGAAGTGCGGCGCGAAGCGCGGCGCCACGTAGATGGAGAAGAACTCGGCGCCCAGGCCGCCTTCGCGCATGCGCGGCAGATCGAGGTGGCCTTCCTTCGACCGCGCGCCCAGGTCCAGGCCTTCATCCAGCAGCCGCAGCGGGGTGTCGGCATGCGTGTCGATGACGATGGCGCGCCGGTGGATTTCCTTCGCCCGCTTTAGTAACTCGTCCTCGGCATGCAACGGCAAGACCATCAACAATAGCACCAGAAATCGCATTGTTCTATTTCACCACAAAACAACAGAGCCGCGACCGTAAGGGAGCGGATTTGCCTGCAACATGCGCTCGCGTTGACACTGCCGCGTTCCGCTCCCTCACGGTCGCGGCTCTGTTGCGGCGGTAGCTGCTTTGTGCTCGTTGTGGTCTGCCGCGGCTCTCAGGCTGACGGCGTGACCGTCTTGGGCGGGGCGGCGGGGATGTTGCCGGGCGGCTGGCCCTGGCCCGGACCGTGCAGCTTCTGGCAGGCCTTCTTGCGGCGCGCCAGGCGCAGATAATCGAGCACCAGGCGGCGCTTCAGGTGTTGGATGGCCTTGGCCGGGTCCACGCCCTTGGGACAGGCGCGCGAGCACTCGCCCGCGTAGTGGCAGCGGAAGGCGCCGTGCGCGCTGCCGGTCACCTGGTTGCGCTGGGGCCGGCCATCGTCGCGCGTGTCCTGGTTATAGCGTTGCGCGGCGCTCAGCGGCATGGGGCCCAGGTACCGCGCGTCGGTGGCCAGCGTGGGGCAGGCGGCCATGCAGCAGCCGCACTTGATGCAGTAGGTGAACTGCAGGTAGGCCTCGAGCTGCTCCGGGGTCTGGTAGAACTCGCCCGCCGGGTCGTTCACCTCGGCTTCATCCGCGCGCACCACGTAGGGCTTCAGTGAGCGGTGTTTCTCGAACATGCTCATCAGGTCGGGAACCAGGTCGCGGATGATGTCGAAGTTCGGCAGCGGGCCGACGGTGAGCTGCGTTTCGGCGATGTGCAGGATCTGCGTGTTGCAGGCCAGCGTCGGCCGGCCGTTCAGCAGCATGCCGCACGACCCGCAGATGCCCATGCGGCAGGAAAACCGCCAGGCCAGCGAGCCATCCAGGTTTTCCTTGATGTAGTGCAGGCCGTCGAGCACGGTCATGCCTTCACGCACCGGCACGGTGTAGGTCTTCACGTAGGGCGCGGCGTCGGTCTCGGGGTTGTACCGGGTCACGTGGAACTTAACGTCACGCACGGTCTTGTTGCTATCCGCCACAGTATTCCTCCAGCCTCCAGTCTCCGGCCTCCAGCCTGAAGACGGCTACCCCCTGGCCGCCGCCGCCGCGGCGTGCACCACGATGGCCGCCCAGGTGCCCAGCCCGAACAGTCCCAGGCCGCCCACCAGAAGGATGAACGTAACGGCCTTTTCCGCCGCCGGCTTCAACGTCAGCTCGAACAGGATGGTGCGCAGACCATACAGACCGTGGTAAAGGGCCACGCCGAGCAGCAGGATGTAGGTCGCGGTGAAGAACAGCTTGCCGTCGCGGAACAGGCTGTTGTCCCTGGAGACGGCCTCGCCGCCGAAGGGGGCGAACAGGTGCGTCCACCCGCCCAGGTGCATGACCAGCATGTGCAGGCCGAGCAGGAGAAAGATCACCACTCCCGCCGCCATGTGCCACGTCCAGTATTTCGTTTCGCGCATCTCTCCTCCTAGCGGGCCAGCCCGATGGCCTCATAGCCGCCGACGGCCAGGAAAATGGCCGCCAGGATCATCATGACAATGAGCAGGGGCCGCTGAACGTCGAGCGACGTCTTGTAGGGATAGACGGGCTCGATCGGCGCGCCTACCGCGAACCCCAGCTCCACCAGCACCAGGCGGATGCCGTTGAAAGCGTGGTAGGCGAACGCGGCGTAGACCAGGAACTCGCCCACCCGGAAAATCGGCTGGTGGAAGACGCCGCCTTCGATCCACAGGTACACGCCAAAGGCGCGCAGGCTGGTCACCACGATGTGCATGAGGAAGTAGAACAGAACGCCCAGGCCGGTGAGGCGGTGCAGGATGTAGGCATAGCGCTCGATGCCCCACCGGCCCCCGCCCAGCCATCCCCACAGCCCGAGCCGATTATCGTGCCTGTTGATTTGGGCCATGTTGCTCCTTTGCGCTACGCAGCAGGCGAAATCCGCAATTGCCGCTCCTTACTGCCCACTGCCGTCAGTACTTGCGTTCCACCGGCTTCCAGTTGGTAATGGTCACCGGCTTATATTCCAGCCTCGGAGTGCCGCCGCTCGAGTAAACCATCGAGTGGCGGAGGAACTTGTCGTCGTCGCGGCTGGGGCAATCGGTGCGGGCATGGGCGCCCCGGGACTCCTGGCGCGCCAGCCCGGCGAACAGCAGCACCTCGGCCAGCTCCAGCATGTTCTCCGTCTCCAGCGCCTGCATGAGGTTGGAGTTGTAGATCCGGCTCTTGTCCTGGATCGAGATGCAGCGGAAGCGCCGCTTCAGCTCGGCGATCTTGTCCAGCCCCTGCTGCATGGACTGGCCGGTGCGGTAGACGCCGGCGTGCTTGTCCATGAGGGCGCGCAGCTCGCGGCGAATGTGCGCCGGGTTCTCGTCGCCGTTCCGCTGGAGCAGGCCGTCGAAAACGCGCTTCTCTTCTTCGCGCGCCTGGGCTTCCGGCATGTCGGTCAGCTTAAGCGCCTGGCCGAGATACTTCGCGATCTCGCCGCCGGTGATGCCGCCCCAGACCAGGCATTCGGCCGTCGAGTTGCACCCCAGGCGGTTGGCGCCGTGCATGGAGTGGCAGGCCACCTCGCCCGCCGCCCAGATGTTCTCCACCTGTGTGCGGCCGTCGATGTCGGCCTCGATGCCGCCCATCGAGTAGTGGGCCACGGGCCGGATGGGGATGGGCTGAGTGATGGGGTCGATCCCGACGAACTTCAGGCACACTTCGCGGATCAGCGGAAGGCGCTTGTTGATGCGCTCCGCTCCCAGGTGGGTCAGGTCCAGGTGCAGGAAGTCGAGCCCGTCGGGGCCCGGAAAGCCACGTCCCTCCAGGAGCTCCGTCATCTCGGCGCGGGAAATGATGTCGCGCGGGGCCAGCTCCATCATCTTCGGCGCGATCTTCTCCATGAAGCGCTGGCCCTTGTTGTTGCGCAGGTAGCCGCCCTCGCCGCGGCAGCCTTCCGTGATCAGGATGCCCGAGGGCACCAGGCCCGTGGGGTGGAACTGCAGGAACTCGGGATCCTCCAGCGGCAGGCCGGCGCGGTAGGCGATGGCCTGCCCGTCGCCGGTGACGGTTTGCGAATAGGTGGTAAAGCCGTAAAGGTTGCCCAGGCCTCCGGAGGCGATCAGCAGCGTCTTGCCGCGCAGCACGTAGAACTCGCCGGTGGGCAGGTCGTACAGCGTCAGGCCCGCGAACCGCCCGCCTTCCACGAGCAGCGCGGTGGCGAAGCACTCGTCGTAACGTTTGAAGTTGTTGTACTTGACCAGCGTGTCGTACAGCGCATGCATCTCGAAGAAGCCGGTCTTGTCCGCCGCCATGCAGGCCCGCGGAAAGGAGTGGCCGCCGAACGGGCGCTGCATGATGCGGCCGTCCTCGCGCCGCGACCACGGGCATCCCCAGTGCTCGAGCAGCCGGATTTCATCCGGCGACTGGTGCACGAAGCGATCCACCACATCCTGGTCGGCGAGGAAATCGGAGCCTTTCACCGTGTCCCAGGCGTGCAGCTCGAAGCTGTCGCCCTCCTCGGGCCGCATGACCGCCCCGGTGCCTCCCTCGGCACAGACGGAGTGGGAGCGCATGATCTGCACCTTGGAGACCATCCCGATGTCGGCCGTGCCCCGCGTCCGGATCGAGATTTCGACCGCGGCCCGCAACCCCGCGAGCCCGGTTCCCAGGATGATGACGTCATGGCTGATCTGCTGCATGCTTCATTTGCTCCTTGGCATGGCGGACCTGATGGCGGCGCAACGCCGCCGCTCCATTCGCTGGCGGCCGGGCCAGGGTCATCGGCGGGATGAATTGATGACAGCGGAAACGCGCCCGCCCCTTCCCGGCCGTTCCGCGTGATCTTCAGCAGAGGCAGGAGTCTACACCGCCGCCTGGCCTGCTTCCAAGCACAAAGTTGGCCGCCGCCAGCCATCAGGCGAAAGGCGGAAGGCGGCAGGCGGAAAGCGGAAAGCGAAAGGCGGGGGAGACGACCGTTTGCCGCCCTCCGCCTTCTGCTTTCCGCTTTCAGCTTCTTGAGTCCTACGACGAGCGCGAGATTCGCGTTTCGGCGGCCATCATGATCTAACCTCTTGCCCTCTACAGCGTCAAATACGGTTTTGGGGAGTGCGGGGCAGTGGTGATATAATTCAACCAGGGAAAGGCGAGTCTGGGAGAACGACGCGCGGCTGTGAGGGAGGCGGTCATTAGCGAGGCAGCGCGCGTAAGCGGTGTGGGCGAGGGCTTGGGCTGTTGTAGAACTCCGACATTTATGAGCTTAGGCCGGCGGCAATCCAGTGTGCGGCTTGTCTGACCGGCAACGGCCATTGCGATTCGGCTCGTGAGGAATGCGGCATCATCCTTGAAAAGGAGTCCGAACCATGCCTGAGTGCCTCAGAAAGTACACGTTCCTTCTGGTCGCGCTGCTCCTGGCCGCGTGTGCACTGCCGACGGCGGTTTGGGGGCAGGCGACGAGCGGGACGATCTCCGGAACAGTCACGGACCAGAGCGGCGCCGCGGTTGCCGGCGCCACCGTCTCGGTTCGCAACCTCGATACCAACGTCACCCGCTCGGCCACGACCGAGGCGGATGGCCGTTTCAGCTTCCCCGGCCTTCTGGTCGGCCGATATGAACTAACCGCCGACCTGAGGGGCTTCACCAAGTACGTTCGCGGGCCGATCAACCTGGTGCTCAACCAGGAAGCGGTCATCAACCCCGAACTGAAGCCGGCCGCGGTGCAGGAAACCATCACCATCACCGAGGACGCGCCGATGCTGAACACCAGCAGCGCCGAGATCGGCGTGCGCTTCGACGAGCGGCGCCTGGCGGAGTTGCCCATCAGCGGCCTGGCCATCGGCAGCAGTGGCTTCCGCGATGTGTATTCCACTGTGCTTTCCGCTCCGGGTGTCAGCCAGCTCAACAGCGGCAACAGCAGTTTCACCAGCAGCGTGAATTTTTCGGCCAACGGCATGCGCACCCGCGGCAACAACTTCATGATCGACGGCCAGGACTCGAACGACCCCAGCGTGGCCGGCGCGCAGCAGGTTCTGAACAATCCGGACATGGTCAAGGAAGTGCGGTTGATCACCAACCAGTTCCTGGCCGAATACGGGCGCTCGGCCGGGTCGGTGGTGAGCGTGGTTACCAGGAACGGCACCAACACCCTACACGGCTCGGCCTTCGAGTTCTACAACGGCAACCATCTGAACGCACCAAGCAACTTGGACAAGTCGGCGGGGTTTACCAGTGCGCCGTTCCGGATCGAGCACCAGTTCGGCGGGACGGCCGGCGGGCCGGTCCGCAAGGACAAAACCTTTTTCTTCGGTTCCATCCAGCGGTGGACCACGCGCCTGCTCGGTTCCGGCAGCACGATCCGCGGCGTGCCGACGGCCGACGGCAAGACCACGATCCAGAACCTGGCCGGCAGCCGGCCTCAAGTGCAGGCCCTGCTGAAGTTCTTGCCGGCGGCGCAGACCCCCATCGGGTCGAGCATCCCCTTGACGGTGGGCGGCCAGACGGTTCAGATACCGCAGGGAACGCTCACCAGTTCCACCGCCGCTTTTACCAACAACTGGCAATGGTCCGGCCGGATCGACCACCAGTTGACGAACAAGCACAGCCTGGGCGGTCGCTACCTTTATAACGATAACTTCTCCGGCGGAGGCGGCCAGGCGACGCCCCCAGGTCTCACGACCCAGGTGCCGCAGCGCCAGCAGGCGCTTTCCCTCTGGCTGACCAGCAACCTGACGCCGCGCACGCTGAATGAGATACGGCTGTCGTGGCAGCGCCTCGGTACTACGACAACGGCGTCGGATCCGGCCTCGGAAACCATCCCCTCGATCGAAATCCCGCAGCTCGGCCTCACGGGCTTCAACGCCGCCGCCGACCGCACCGCCATCGGCCTGGCCGTCAACCTGCCCCAGTACCGCTTCAACAACACCTATCAGATCCAGGACACTTATTCCTGGACGCAGGGCGCGCATGCCTGGAAGTTCGGCCTCGATTTGCGGCGCATCCAGGTGAAGAGCTACTTCGTCCCCCAAATCCGCGGCCGGCTGGTCTACGACACACTGCAGACGTTTGTCGATGACCTGGCCTCAACGGTCAACGTCAACAGGCCGCTGCCGGGCGGCCAGTTGCTGATGTACTACAACTGGGACGATTACTTTTTCTTCGCGCAGGACACCTGGCGGGTCAGGCGGGGCTTTACGCTCAGTTACGGCCTGCGCTATGAGACCCCCGGCAACTCATTCTCGGACCTTTACAAGTTGAACGACCGCATTCTGGCGGCCAGCAATAACCAACCGGTATTCAAGCTGACGCCCCGCCCGCCGCGCGACCGCAATAACTGGCAGCCGCGTGTGGGCTTCAGTTGGAACCCGCAGACCAAAAAAGAGGGCCTGCTGGGCAAGCTGACCGGCGGAGACAAACTGGTGGTGCGCGGCGGCTATGCCCGCGCCAACGATTACGGGTTCATCAACATCAACCTCAACATCTTCAGTTCGTTCCCGTTCATCTTGGCTGCCGGCGCCAGCAACATGGCCAGCGCCTGGACCCAACTGCCGAAAATGTTCCCGGACACCAGCGACCTGGCGGCGCTGAACCTGCTGAACCGCACCATCGTGGGCGGCGATTTCCGTTCGCCGATCTCCGAACAGTTCGCGCTTGAACTGCAGCGGGAAATCAGGACGGGCACGGTGTTCAAGGTCGGCTACGTGGGAACGAAGGGCACGGCCTTGTTCCAGTCGCTCGACGGCAACCCGCGCACCGAGTGCTCGCTGATCCCCACCAATGCCGCGGGCACCGTCCAGGGCTGCCCGCGCGTCAATCCCCTGGCGGGCATCGTGCGCCTGCGGGCCAACGCCGCTTCCTCCATCTACCACTCTCTGCAGGTGAGCTTCGAGCGGCGTCTCGCGAGGGGTTTCGCCGCCGGTGCGCACTACACCTGGAGCTCCTTCATCGACAACGCCTCGGAGATCTTCAACCCCTCGGCCCGCGGCGAAGTGGCCGTGTCGCAGGCCTCCTTCAACCGCAACATGGACCGCGGGCGCGCCACCTACGACCGGCCGCACCGCTTCGCCACCAACTTCGTCTACGCGATCCCGACCGGCAAGGTGAGCAACGCGGCTGCCAAGCGGCTCGTGGGCGGCTGGCAGGTGGGCTCGTTCATCACCCTCCAGAGCGGTTCCCCATTCAGCCCACTGAATGGAAGCGACCCGACGCTGGCCCTGGGCGGCATTGACGGCCTGATCGGCAGCTCCATCCGACCCAACCTCAACACCAACCTGGATCTGGCCCATATGTCGGTGGAGGAAATGCTGCGGGCCGGCGGCCGCTCGCTGTTCAGCACCCTGCCGGTCTGCCAGCGGATCACCGGTACGAATACCTGCACCCCCATCCAGCGCTACGGCAATGTGGGCCGCAACATTCTGCGCAGCGATGGCATTGCCCAGATCGACTTGAGCCTGATGAAGTCCACGAAGATCACCGAAACCCATCAGTTCCAGCTTCGCGCCGACTTCTTCAACTTCACCAACACGCGCAACTTCGGCATTCCCGAAGCCCGCGTCAGCAACGCCGGCTTCGCCAACCAGTGGGGGACGGACGGCGGCGCCCGCCGCATTTACGTCTCCCTGAGGTACGTCTTCTAGCCTGATTGCCAAACACCGGGCCACAAAGAGCGCTTCCCGCGCTCTTTGTGGCCCTTCGTGTTTTGGCCCCAAGGCTGGGCGCGAGGCCTCATGATCGCTGCGGTGGCCGCCGGCAACGCCTGCCGGGGCGTCCCGCCCCAGGCATGTAGCGCCGGCGTCCCGCCGGTAACGCCCGGTTCCCTTTTCCGCCCTACCGCTGTACAAGCCGCATCATGCTCGTCCGCCATCGCCGCCTGCCCCACTGGGAACTCGGTGCTGCCAGCTACTTTGTCACTCTGGCGAACAAGGTCTCGGGGACAACCGGGACATTTTGGCAACGCCAGTACTACGACCGGCTGATTCGCGATGCGGATGAATACCGGAGCCTTGTTAACGACACATTCGAAAACCCAGCACGCGCAGGAGTGAAAAACTGGAAATGGGTTTGGAGGGCCGAGATGGGCGTGAAGGGTTGGCGCGCCCTACCGGCGGGACGCCGGCGCTACATGATGGGCGGCGGGACGCCGGCGGCACAACTGCTCAGGCTTTAGTACTTGCGTCCCCCCCCCTCACCCGTTCGTAGGATTGCCAGTGGAGCGGGAATTGTGTACGCTTATATCCAGAATTCGGGACCGACCGCGCCGGCCCAAAAATACTTGTCGGGAGGGGAACCGTTATGTCAATTTCGAGAAAGTTTCTGTGGCTGTGCGTGGCTGTGTTGAGTATGGGGGCCGTGGCGCTGGCCGACCCGCCAGAACTTGCGGTACGCCCCGATTCGCTGTTTTTCCGGCAGATGGGCGCCAGCGCGCCGGCGGCGCAGCAGTTGGCGATCAGCGCCAGCGGCAACGCCACACTCGCGTCGTTCACCGCGGCCGCCAGCACCGCGTCCGGCGGCAACTGGCTGGGTGTAACGCCAGCCGCCGGCAGCGGCCCGGGCAAGCTGACCGTCAGCGTCAATACCAACGGCTTGGCCGCGGGCGAGTATTCGGGTACGGTCACCATCACCGCGGCCGGCTTCTCGAACGGCCCGCTGAAAGTGAAGGTGACACTGGAACTGCAGGGGCAGGGCCAGGGCGGCGGTGGTGGCCAGGGGAACCCGGGCGGCGGACCCAGCGGGCCGCCCGCGCTCATCGTGCGCCCCAATGAACTGGAGTTCAAAGCTGTCGAGGGCGGCGCGGCACCCAAGGGCCGCCAGGTGGAAATCAACAGCCCCGGCGGCGCCAATTTCAACTGGACGGCCACCGCGACCGTCAGCACCCCGGCCGGCGGCACGTGGCTGAAGGTCTCGCCAGCTTCCGGCTCCGGCAAGGGCGTGCTGCAGGTGGATGTGGACCCCACCAACCTGGCCAAGGGCAGCTACAAAGGACAGGTTACCGTTGCCAGCGGCAATAGCAAGGCGGCGGTGGATGTCGAACTGGACCTGGAGGCGGCCAAGGCGGCCAAGCTGGTGATCGACCCGCGGGCCTTCAATTTCATCGTCAACGATGCCAACCAGAAGCTCGCGCCGCGAACACTGAACGTGAGCAACGCCGGCAGCGGAACGCTGAACTGGACGGCGAGGGCCACCCTCAGTTCGCCGCCCAACGGCAAGTGGCTGTCAATCAGCCCCGCTTCGGGCAGCGGCAAAGGCCAGATCGCGATCAGGGTTGACCCCACAGGTCTGCAGCCCGGCATGTACGCCGGCAGCGTAGTGGTGACCGCGGGCAATGACAGCGCCGAAGCCAAGGTGTTTCTGCGCCTGCTCGGTCCCAGCAAGCCGCGCGTGACGGTGACACCGAAGTCGCTGAGCTTTACGGCGGTCGGCGGGGTTGTTTCGCCGGCCTCGCGCACCATCAAGATCGACAGCACGAGTACGGGCCTGTCGTTCACCGCCAGGGCCACCACCGCCCAGGGAGGCAACTGGCTGAGCGTGACGCCGGCCTCCGGCAGCGTGCCTGCTACCCTGACAGCTTCGGTCACGGTGGGCAGCCTGGCGCCGGGCGTCTACAGCGCGACGGTGGAAATCAAGGTGCCGGGCGCGGCGCAGGAAACCTATACCGTCTATGTAGCCCTCAAGGTCGCGGCGGCGGGCGCTACCGAAACGCCGCACCTGGAGCTGGAACCCGGCTCCCTGGCCTTCACCGGCGTAAGGGGCGGCGCCAACCCGGACCCGAAAACAGTGAAGTTGCAGGTCGAGGGCGCCAGCAGCGTGCCGTGGACCTCGGTGGCCACTACGGCCTCGGGCGGTAACTGGCTGAGCCTCACGCCCACCTCCGGCACGGCCACGGCTGCCGGGCCCAACAGCGTCAGCGTCTCGGCCTCCACGTCCGGGCTGCCGGCGGGAGTGTACGCGGGAACCGTGGTCTTCACGCCGGTCGCCTCGAGCGGCGCCGGGCACGTTTTACTCCACGTCAAACTCACCGTGACCGCCACAGCGGCCACGACGGGCAAGGACCAGGGGCCGGCCGTGTCGGCCGCGGCCGCGGGACAGGTCCTGGCGCTGGTCGAGAGCCCGGCCGGTGGCTTTATTACCCGGGCCGACCTGCCGCTCAACGTGGCGGTTCTGCTGGTCGATGCGGCGGGTGTCGCGGTCGAGGGGGCCAGCGTGCTGGTCAGCTTCTCGAACGGCGAGCCGGACCTGGCTCTGGACGAGTTGGGCGGCGGCCGCTACGCGGGCCTGTTCCGGCCGCTGTCGAGCGGGCCGCTGACACTGACCGGCTGGGCCGAGACCGAGGCGCTGGCCTCGGAGATGTTCGCGGTTTCCGGGGACGTCGAGTCGGCGGCGGTATCGCCCAGCCTGGTGTTCCAGGGCGGCGGAGTCAGCGCCGCGAGTTTCGCGCCCTCGCCGACGCCGCTGGCCCCCGGCTCCCTGATGTCGGTGTTTGGCCGCGGCATCGCCGGCGCGGGCGGCAGCGCCCGGAGCGTGCCGTTGCCCACCAGCCTTTCCGGCGTCTCAGTCACCATCGGCGGCGTGCCCGCGCCGCTGGTGGTCGCCATTCCGGCGGCTTCCTCCAGCGGCTACGACCAGATCAACGTGCAGGCGCCGTTCGAGCTGGCGGGCGTGATCCAGGCCGACATCGTCGTCAACAACAACGGCGTCATCTCAGTGCCCGAGACCATCTCCATCGGCACGGCGCCCGCGCTGTTCACCGCCAGCCAGACCGGCGACGGCCCCGGCGCATTCCTGCACGCCGACAACAGCCCCGTGGACGCTACCCGTCCGGTCACTGTGGGCGAGATTCTGCAGCTTTACGCCACCGGCCTTGGCCTGCTGAAGACGCCCATCAGCACAGGCGCTGCATCGCCGGGCACCGATGAAGTAGCCAGCAGCGTGACTGCCACGATCGGCGGCGTACCCGCGACCGTGCGCTATGCCGGCTCGGCGCCGGGATGGGTCGGCCTATACCAAATAAACGTGGTGGTGCCGGCCGGCGTGGCGGGCGACAACGTGCCGGTAGTCGTATCGGTGGATGGCTCGCCGGCCACCGGCCGCGCCGTCATTCCCATGATCCGTTAACCGTGTTTTGAACCACAAAGCCACGAAGGCCACAAAGAACACCAAGTCGGTTCTTTGTGGCCTTTCGTTTCTTTGCGCCTTTTTGGTGAACCGTCTCTGTGGTACAAGGAGGGAATGCGATTTGTTGGACCGCTCCTTCTTGTCCTGCTGGCGGCCGGGCCGCTGGCTGCTCAGAAAAAGCCATTCTCAATCGAGAAGCTGCTCTCGCTCGAACGGATCTCCGATCCGCAGGCGTCGCCGGACGGCACGAAGGTTCTGTTTGCCGTGACCTCGCCGGACGTGGCCCGCAACACGCGGCCGTCGCAGATCTGGCGGGCGCCGCTCGAAGGCGGAGCGCCACAGCAGGTGACGCGCGAGGGAACGCGCAACCAGCGCGCCCGCTGGTCGCCGGACGGCAAGCGCATCGCCTGGATCAGCAACCGCGGCGGCTCGCAGCAGGTCTGGCTGATGGACGCCGACGGCGGCAACGCCCGGCAACTCACCGACCTCCCCACGGAGGCCGACGGGCTGATGTGGTCGCCCGACGGCCGCCGTTTGCTGTTCACTTCCGACGTCGATCCCGAGTGCCGGGACATGACTTGCAACAAGCGGAAGCAGGAGGAGCGGGAGCGCGATGCGGTCAAGGCGGAAGAGTTCACGCGCCTGCTCTACCGCCACTGGTCGAGCTTCAAGCACGGGAAGCGAAGCCATCTGTTCATCGTGCCGGCGGACGGTGGCAGCCCAATCGATCTGACCCCCGGCGATCACGATGTGCCGCCGTTCTCGCTGGGCGGGCCCGACGATTACGCCTTCTCGCCCGACGGCCGCGAGGTGGCCTACGTCACCTGCCTGGACCCGGTCGAAGCTACCAGCACCAACTACGACATCTTCGTGGCGCCCGCCGGCGGCGGCCCGGCGAAGAAGATCACTGCCAATCCCGCCTGGGATGCCACCCCGGTCTATTCGCCCGACGGGCGGTACATCGCCTACCGGGCACAGAGCCGGCCCGGCTATGAGTCGGACCGGTTTCGCCTGATGCTGTACGACCGCCAGTCGGGCAGGCACACCAGCCTGACCGAGGACTGGGACCGCAGCGTCGAATACTTGTTGTGGTCGCCCGACAGCAGCCGGATCTACTTTGGCGCGGAGAACGAAGCGACGCGCCCGATCTGGGCCATCGGCGCCAACGGCGGGGAGCCGCGCCCCGTCGTGACGGGCGCCAACAACGATGACGCCGGCGTCACCCGCGATGGCGCCACGCTGGTTTTCACCCGCAACAGCCTCCGGGGGCCGAGCGAAATTTTCCGGGCGGCCACGGCGGCGACCACGGCCAACCCGCAGCCGGTGACGCGCATCAACGAGCCGCTGCTGGCCGGCACGCATGTCTCGGCGCCGGAACCCTTCAGCTACGCCGGCGCCGGCGGCGCCACGGCGCACGGCTGGCTGGTGAAGCCGCCCCGCTTCAACCCCCAGTCGCGCTATCCGGTGATCATCCTCATCCACGGCGGGCCGCAGGGCGCCTGGGAGGACGGCTGGACGTACCGCTGGAACGCACAGGTCTTTGCCGGCGCCGGCTACGTCATCGCCCTGCTGAATCCGCGCGGCTCGACCGGCTACGGCCAGAAATTCACCGACGAGATCAACGCCGATTGGGGCGGCAAGGTCTACGAGGACATCATGAACGGCGTGGCGCACGTGGAGCGGCTGCCCTACGTGGACAAGGAGCGCTTTTGCGCGGCCGGCGCCTCCTACGGCGGCTACATGATCGACTGGATCGCCGGCCACACCGACCGCTTCCGCTGCCTGGTCACCCACAGCGGCGTCTTCGACCTGCCCAGCATGTATGGCTCAACCGAGGAGCTGTGGTTTCCGGAGTGGGAGTTCCGCGGCACGCCCTGGGACAACCCGGAGATGTACCGGAGGTGGTCGCCCAGCAGCTACGTGAAAAACTTCAAGACGCCCACGCTCGTCGTTCACGGCCAACTCGATTACCGCGTGGATGTCTCGCAGGGGTTTCAGATGTTCACCGCGCTGCAGAAGATGAAGGTGCCCTCGAAAATGCTCTACTTCCCGGACGAGGGGCACTGGGTACTGAAGCCGGCCAACAGCGCCCGCTGGTACCGCGAGGTGCTGGAATGGTGGCGGCAGTGGCTGGCCAAGTGAGGCTGGAGGCTGGAGGCGGGATGCTGAGGAACCGCCGGCCTACAGCCTACACTTTCACGGACACCGCGGCGACGCCCTTCTTGCAGAGCGGGCAGGCTTCTTCGTTCTCCCAATAGGTGTACTGAACGCGCGCCAGCGAATAGACCGGCAGCGGGCTGAGATCGACGGTCTCGACGTTGGGTTGATACACGATCACGGCCAGCGCCAGCACTTTCGCCCCGCGCGACAGCAACAAGTCGCGCAGTTGCGACAGCATGTGCCCGGTCCGCAGGATGTCGTCCACCACGATGCACTGCTCATTTTCGTGGACCTCCATGAACTGGCGGAACTCGAGCCGCGTCTTATCGACGCGTTCCGCCCAATAAATCTGGCTGGCGCGCAGCGCCTCGCCCAGGCCGTAGGCCACCGGGATGCCGCCGGTGGCCGGCGAGACGATGCTGACGTTCGGCAAGTGGCGGGCGATTTCGGGATCGCTGCGGAGCAGCCGGCTCAACCCCACGCTCAGCGTTTTCGCTTCCCGGTAATAGCGCATGGCCAGCGGCATCTGCAGCAGGTGGTCGGTGTGCCGCCCGGAGGGAAGCACGAAGTGCCCCTCCTTCAAGGCACCCGTCTTGCGCAAGATATTCAGCACTTCTTCGTTGTTGGGTATGAGTTCCATGCCCTTATAGATAGCATGAAAAGGCGGGCTGTGGGCTGTAGGCCCCTGGCTATAGGCGGGCTGCGGCCGAGAACTGAAGGCTGCCAGGCCGTAGGCCACCGGCTGATTTCCCACAGCCTACAGCCCACAGCCTAGAGCCTACAGCCTCCGGCCGGTTTTCCTATTTCTCCCGGGCGGCCTTGAAGTCCCTGGGCGGCTTCTCGCCCATGGCGACAGTGCCCTCCAGCCCCTCGGCGGTCACTTTCGCCTTGTAGGTCCCTATGACCGTGTTTTCCCCCATCCGCGTTTCGACTTTGAATTCGACCTGGTCTCCGCTGACCTTGCCCTCCTTGACCTGCTGCTCGACTCTCTTCTCGCCGAACACTCTGACAAGAGTCCCGGTGACCTTGTCCCCATCCTGCTTCAAAGTGATGGTGAGTTCGGAGGTCCCGCGCGGTGTTTCCATCTTCTGTTTGTAGGTCCCGCTGACGTCGGCGGCCATTGCCGTCATGGCAAACGCGGCAAACAGGACCGCGAGGCCGACGAACACTGCAAGTTTCTTCATGGCTAACCTCTCTTTTGATTTGAGATGCACTGCCTTGACGCATTATAACCCCGGCGGGCAAGAAAAAGTTCCCTCAACTGGCGACTTCGGCCTCTGGCCTGCCGGATTCAGAGACCCCCATCGGTGCCTGAGCTTGCCGAATTCTCGAGTCGTTACTCTTGAGCGTCAACTACAATAAGGCCATGGCCACTCTCTGGCGCGATGCCAGCGAGGAGACCGAGCGCATCATGCTCGACCTGCTGCGGAAGAAAAACCCCGGTGAGCGCATCCGGATGGCCGCGGAGTTGACCGCGTGGGTCCGGGAATTGGTCAAGCGCTCGATCCGGGCCCGCTATCCAGACGCTGGAGAGCATGAGCTGCGCTGCCGGTTTGCAGCCATTTGGCTGGGGCGCGAATGGGCCATCCGCGCTTACGGCTGGGACCCACATCAACACGAACTGCAATGGCGGGACGTCCTCTGCATGCTGAGGTTGCGGGCGGGCTATCTCGATATGGAGTACGTGCGCCGCTGGGCGGCCGAGGAAGAAGTGCTGGACCTGCTGGAGCGCGCCGTCCAGCAAGCATCCTGACCGTTTTTGCGCTGAGGGACTGCGCTGAGTCCACGGTTGTGCCGATAGTTACTCTGAGAAGGCAACGCCCGACGCGGCGGCGGTGTGATATTTATAGAGCGCGGTCATTTGGCCTCAATCAGGAGGGCCAGGCATGAACCCCCAATCGGCGATCGAGCAGCGAGGCCCGCGGCTCAGCATAGAGGAGTTGCGGCAGGCGGCGGCCGAGATGCGCGCCATCAACCTGATCGACATCTTCGCGGCCGGTTCCGGGCATCCGGGCGGCACGCTGTCGATCATGGATGTCGCCACGGCGCTGTATCTGCGGGTGCTGAATCACGACCCACAGGAGCCGGCCTGGCCCCACCGCGACCGCGTCTTTTGGTCCGCGGGGCACAAGGCGCCGGCGCTTTACGTGGCCCTGGGCAAAGCCGGCTATTTCCCCCTGGACGACACCGTACTGCTCCGCCAGTTGCACGCCCCCTTCGAGGGCCATCCCAACTGGCTGAAGGTGCCCGGCGTCGAGGTCTCCAGCGGGTCGCTGGGACAGGGGCTCAGCGTGGCGGCGGGCAGCGCGCTGGCCGGCCGCCTGCTGGGCAGGCCATCGCGCATTTACTGCATCATGGGCGACGGCGAGCAGCAGGAGGGCAATATCTGGGAAGCGGCCATGGCCGCCGGCCATCACAGGCTGGACAACCTCTGCGCCATCATCGACCGCAACCGCCTGCAGATCGACGGCTGGGTGGACGATGTGATGGCGGTCGAGCCGCTGGGCGGAAAGTATCGCTCCTTTAACTGGCATGTGATCGGGATCGACGGGCACAACATGGAGCAGATCGTGGCGGCTTTCGAGCAGGCCGCGGCCATCAAGGGCTGCCCCACGGTGGTCATCGCCAACACCGTCAAGGGGAAGGGCGTCTCCTTCATGGAGAACCAAGCGGGCTGGCACGGCATCGCCCCCAACAAGGAACAGTTCGAAAAGGCCATGCTGGACCTGGCCACGCCCGCCGTCCCGCGACAGCGGGTCGATGCGCTGCTGGCGCGCGCCGCCGAATATGGCCAGAACGTGGCGCGGGAGACCCGCGACAAGCTGCCCAAATTCAGCCGCGACTACTGGTGGAACGCCGGCGAAACCATGAAGGTGGACATGGACCCCGCCCGCATGGGCTTCGGCCGCGGCCTGGAGATTGCCGGCGCCGATGAGCGCGTGGTCACCATTCACGCCGACATCTCCGGCTCCATCCGCATCGTCGATTTCGAGGCCCGGCACCCGGAGCGCAACCACCGCGTGTTCAGCGTGGGCATCGCCGAGCAAAACATGATGGCCATCGCCGGCGGACTGGCCAAGGAGGGACTGATTCCGGTTTGCGGCACCTACGGAGTATTCGCCTCGGGCCGCTGCTGGGACCAGTTGCGCACCACGGTCTGCTACTCGAACCTGAACGTGAAGATCGCCGGGGCGCACGGCGGCCTTTCCGTGGGCGCCGACGGCGCCACCCACCAGGCTTTGGAGGAAATCGCGCTGACCGCGGTGCTGCCCAACATGAACCTGGTGGTGGCCTGCGACTCGGTGGAAATCGAGAAGGCCACGCCGCACTGCCTGCTGAAAGTCGTGGGGCCCTGCTACATCCGCTATGCGCGCGAGGGGACGCCCGTCGTTACTTCGCGCGAAACGCCCTGGGAGTTCGGCCTAGCCAACATCATCCGCTACCGCGGCGAACGGCCGCGCTTCCGCGAGGCCTTCGAGCATGTGCCCTCGCCGGCCTACAAGAACGAAGGGGAAGAGGCCGCGATCGTGGCCTGCGGCCCCATCGTGGCCGAAGCCATGCGGGCGGCCTGGCTGCTGAAGGAGGAGTTCGACATCGAGACGCGCGTCCTCAACGTGCACACCGTTAAGCCGCTGGACGTGCCGGCGCTGGTGGCCGCCGCCGCCGAGACCGCGATCGTGGTCACCGCCGAGGAGCACCAGGTGGGCGGCTTCGGCAACATCGTGGCCGGCGCCATCCTCAAGCGCCGCGCGCGGTTCGACCAGCCGTTGCTGTTCGACATGATCGGCGTGCGCGACCGCTTCGGGGTTTCCGGCAAGCCCTGGGAGCTGATGCAGGAATTTGGGCTGAGCGCCGAGCACATCGCCCAGCGCGTCAAGCAACTGTGCGATCACAAGCGGGCGCTGGCGGCCAAGCGCAAGACGCACAGCGTCAGCTTCGCGTCGGTCGAGTGCCAGCAGTGCGGGCTCAGGATTCCGTTCGGCGAGTTCGTGGCGGAGTGGCCGTCGCGCGCCGACGAGATGTGCACCGAGTGCACGCGCCGCGCCCCGGACAACTGCGACCTCTGCCTCACGGAGCTGCTGATCTCCAATCCCAATTTCCTGTTCGTCTGCCGGGATTGCCGCTGGCCGGTGGTGGAGTGCTGAGCCCCGAAGTAAGACCACAAAGGCACAAGGGACACAAAGAAACACGAAGAAGAAACTGCTTCGTGGAACTTTGTGTCCTTTGTGCCTTTGTGGTTGTACCGAGGCTTCAAATCCCGGCTAGAGCGTCGTAGTAGCGGGCGATGGAGCGGATCCCGCCGTAGAAGTTCTCCAGGTGCAGGCGCTCGTTGGGGGCGTGCGAATGCTCGTCGGGCAGGCCGAAGCCCAGCAGCACGCACGGCACGCCCAGCAGCTCGGAAATGGTGGCCACGAAGGGGATCGAGCCGCCCTCGCGGATGAAGACCGCCGGGCGGCCGAAGCCTTCCTCCAGGGCCCGCTTGGCGGCCTGGATATAGGGGTGATCGAAGGGGCACAGGAAGGGCTTGCCGCCGCTGAGTTGCCGGAATTCGAGGCTCACGCCCGGTGGCGCGATCGAGCGCAGGTGCTTTTCCACCAGGCGGCTGATCTTCCCCGGGTCCTGGTTGGCGACCAGGCGGGTGCTGAACTTGGCGCCGGCCCTGGCCGGCAGCACGGTCTTGGCGCCTTCGCCTTGGTAGCCGCCCCACAGCCCGTTGACGTCCAGCGTGGGCCGCGCCCAGATGCGTTCCAGGGTAGTGAAGCCTTCCTCCCCGGCCAGCGCCGGGCTGCCGGTGGTGGCGCGGAACTCTTCTTCCTGGAAGGGAAGCGCGGCCAGCGCGGCGCGCTCTTCCGGCCGCAAGGGCACCACGTCGTCGTAGAAACCGGGGATGGTCACGCGTCCGGCGGAATCCTTCAAGGACGCGATCATCTGGCAGAGGACATTGGCGGGGTTGGGGATGGCCCCGCCGAAGGAGCCGGAATGCAGGTCGTTGCCCGGTCCGTCCACCACCAGCTCGAAGTAGGCCAGGCCGCGCAATCCGTGACAGATCGACGGCATGCCCTTCTGCAGCATGCCGGTGTCGGAGACCACGACCACGTCGGCTTTCAGCAGTTCCTTGTGGGCGGCCACGAAAGGCTCCAGGTTGGGACTGCCGACCTCCTCCTCGCCCTCCAACAGGAACTTGAGGTTGACCGGCAGTTTTCCGCGGCGCTCCAGGAAGGCGCGGGCCACGGCGATATGAATGAACATCTGTCCCTTGTCATCGACCGCGCCGCGGCCGTACAGGTCGCCGTCGCGCACCGTGGCCTGGAACGGCGGCGTCTCCCACAGCTCCACCGGGTCCTCGGGCTGCACGTCGTAGTGCCCGTAGACCAGCACGGTGGGCCCGGCCGCTCCCAGCCGCTCGGCATAGACGATGGGATTGCCCGGGGTGGGGAACAACTCCACGCGGCTGATCCCCGCCGATCTCAGCAGCGACGCCACGTGCTCCGCGCAGCGGCGGATTTCGCCGGCCCGTTCCGGTTTCGCGCTCACGCTCGGAATGGCAACCAGCTCGACGACTTCGCGCAGGTGCTGCTCGCGGCGCGCTTCCAGCAGTTCAAGAATGTCGTTCATATCTTCCTTTCGAATCAGACCTGAGACCTGAGACTGAAAGAGAACGGCACCAGATCCGCAAAACTCTCCGGTCCCAGGTCTCAGGTCCGTTGACAACCGGTTCGGCTCTATGTCATTTTACCAGTTCAATTTGGAGTGTATCCTCTACCGGGAGTCATGAAAAAAGCAATGCCCTCGACAGGCCGCGTAGAGGTGCAACTGGAAAGCAGCCTGGAAAGCGTCGATCAGGCCGAGGAGATGGCTAGGCGGTTCGCCCAAGCGGCCGGCTTCTCCGAGGAAGATCTGGATAAGATCGGGATGTCGGTCCGCGAAGGGCTGGTGAACGCTGTTCACCACGGCAACAAGTACGACACCCACAAGAGGGCCGGGTTGCGGCTGGAGATGGAAGGCCCCAACCTGGTGGTGACCGTGACCGACCAGGGATCGGGATTCGAACTGGCGGGCGTTCCCAACCCGCTGGCCTCGGAGAACCTGCTGAAACAGACCGGCCGCGGGGTTTTCCTCATGCGGGCGTTCATGGACGAGGTTGAGGTCCGGCGGCTCTCCCCGACAGGCACCGAAGTGCGAATGACCAAACACGCAGCGCCGGCCAACGGCAAGGAGGAGTAGAGGTGACGATCAAAGCAAACACCCGGCAGGTAGACGGAGTGACCGTCGTTGATCTGAGCGGGCGCATTACCCTAGGCGAAGGTTCCACGATCCTGCGCGATACCGTCCGCGAGCTGCTCGGGCGCGGCCAAAAGAAGATCTTGCTGAATCTGGGCGATGTGAACTACATCGACAGCTCGGGAATCGGCGAGCTGGTCAGCGGCTACACCACCGTCACCAACCAGGGCGGCCAGTTGAAGCTGCTCAACCTGACCAAGAAAGTCCGCGACCTGCTCCAGATTACGAAGCTGATTACCGTTTTCGACATCTTCGATGAGGAGACGGCGGCCGTCCGCAGCTTCACGTAGTCAATGGCGGGGGAGAAGCGGGCTGCCGGCGTGAGTGAGCGTCCGCGTGCCTGCCACCATGGGGATGCTCCCATATGCGCCATGGCGGACGGGTCGGTTGGGGAGCGGCTCAGCGGGTCTTGCGCTTCCGGCGGGGCTTCTCCGCCGGGACCGGCTGGACCAGCGGATTGATCGAGGCGAGCACCTGCTCGTAGGCCGAGGGCTGGTTCTTCCGCGGCCCCGCTTTGCCCTGCCGGTAATGGTGTTCATAATGGCAGGTCCGGCAACGGACCTTGCGCACCTGTTCGCCCACCATGGCCACCACCGAGTGGTCCGTCAGCAGGCGGCACCGCGAGCAGTAATCGTCCAGGATGTCTCCCAAGCGCATTTCGGGCATCTTGGCCTCCGCCAACGCAAGCAGGCACCGGGAAGCGGGGGATTATACAACAGCTATCAGCTAACAGCTACCAGCCGGTTATCAGATTTGCGCGGGGACCCGCTTTATCCGGAACGGCAAGCGGCCGGCGGCAAACGGACCGTCGGCAGGCGGCCCCGCCGATTCCACAGCGCCTGGCGGCTATTCGAGCGCGGCGATACGCTCCATGACGTGGTCCGCGATCTTCTGCCAGGTTTCGCGGGTGTTGGGAAGAGACAGGAACTGGTCGACGCGGAAGGGGCAGCCGACGATGATCTCCGCCCGCCTGCCGAAGCGCGGGAAGCGCGCGCCGATGGGAAGGATGTCGCCCATGCCGCGGTGGAAGCAGGGCACCACGGTGGCGCCCGTTTCGTAAAGCACGCGGCCCACGCCCGCCTTGCCCGGCAGCAGCTTGCCGCTGCGCGTCCGGGTGCCCTCCGGCGCCACGTGCACGCAGCCGCCGTGGCGCAAGATTTCGATGGCGCGCTCCACGGCCGGCTGATGGACCCCCTCGCCGCGCCGGATGGGGATGCAGCGCACCCGCCGC
>Ga0315293_10000520_pt1 | contig 35919 bp, 36 predicted proteins | sample YL17G13_20_MG_FD_203071 | JGI IMG/M metagenome (GOLD analysis project Ga0315293, IMG submission 203071) | Sediment microbial communities from Yellowstone Lake, YNP, Wyoming, USA - YL17G13_20 | ecosystem: Environmental > Aquatic > Freshwater > Lake > Sediment | place: USA: Wyoming | collected... | reverse complement strand
TCCGCCGGAGACGAGGCGGACCGATTCCTCCCATAGCGTCTTTGAGTTGACCTGCGCTATCAGGTTCTCTTTTATCTTTGAGGCATCGGTTTGGACCTTCGCGTCTACGTTGCTTACGAATGAAAGCCGAGGCGGTGCAATCCGAACCTTCTCGATATGCTCTTTAAGTTTGTCCCTCGCCGGCGTCATCAACGAAGAATGGAACGGGCCGCTCACGTCGAGCATCAGGACTCTTTTGGCGCCTTTCTCTTTAGCGAGCGACGCGAACAGTTCGATATTTGAGGTCCTGCCGGAGACCACGACCTGCCCGGGGCAATTAAGATTTGCTATCTCGCAGCCGAAACCTTTGCAAAGAGTCTCGACGGACTGCATCTCCATGCCGATCACGCAAGCCATCTTGCCGGGATTTTTGTTCGACGCGTCCTCCATGAGTTCGCCGCGCTTCTTTACAAGCGTCAATGCATCGTCAAAGGAGATGCTGCCGGCCGCCACTAAGGCGGTATATTCCCCTAAGCTCAAGCCGAGTGAGAACTTCGGGGTTATCTGCTGATAGATCTGGGATGATTCGAAAGCCTTAAGAGCGGCAATGCTGGCAGTAAGTATGGCCGGCTGGCTGTAACGCGTCGTCGACAACTCTTCCTTAGGCCCTTCGAAGCATAATTTCTTTATATCGAATTTCAGGATCTCGTTAGCTCTATCGAAGACCTCTTTGGCCTGCGGGTAATTATCATAAAGATCCTTCCCCATCCCGACGAATTGAGCGCCCTGACCCGGGAATATCAGCGCGACATCTACCATCCTTGGTGTCCTCGTGAGTAGGTGCCTACCCACTTAGTTGCGGGTAGGGCTACCATTCTATTACAATCGCTCCCCACGTAAGCCCGCCGCCGAACGCGTCCAGCAGCATCTTCTCGCCCCTCTTGATCCTGCCTTCCTTGACGGCCTCGACCAGCGCAACCGCGCTGGAGGCTGCGGACATGTTGCCGTATTTGACCAGATTCAGATATATCTTGTCCTGGGTAAGCCCCATCCTCTTGGCTACGGCGTTCAGGATGCGTATGTTTGCCTGATGCGGAATGACCAGCTTTATATCGTCCGCCTGCAGTCCGAGCGGCCTCGTGACTTCGAGCGCCGCGTCGGCCATGATCTTGACGGCATGCTTAAAAAGTTCCGCGCCGTTCATCTTGATAAAATGGAGATTGGACTCTATGCTCTTCTTCGTCGCGGGGATCCTTGATCCGCCTGCCGGCAATTTTATCAGATCTCCCTGCTTGCCATTCGCGCCGAGGTATACCGAGAGGATCCCTCCGCGCTCGACGGGTCCGAGGATAGCAGCGCCTGCGCCGTCACCGAACAGAACGCACGTATTTCTGTCCGACCAATCGGTAATCGCTGACAATTTTTCCGCCGCTATTACAAGCGCATATTTATAAGTGCCTGACCCGATGAATTGATTCGCTATCGCGAGGCCGTAGATGAAACCGGAACATGCCACGCTCACGTCGAATGCAGGCACCTGCCGCGCCCCGATCTTCTCCTGCACAATGCATGCGGTCGCCGGAAAGAACATGTCGGGAGTTATGGTGGCGACTATTATCAGATCTATGTCCGTCGGCGTCAGCCCGGCATCCTCGAGCGCGCGTTTCGCGGCTTCGGTGGCCATGTCGCTCGTCGCCTCATCGTCGCGCGCAATCCGCCTCTCCTTTATGCCGGTGCGCGTAGTGATCCACTCATCGGTCGTGTCCACCATCTTCTCAAGCTCTTTATTGGTGAGCACACGCTCGGGCAGATATGCGCCAAGCCCTACTATGCCGACTTTCCTATCGTTGCACATGTTTAGTAACTCTCGATCTCTTCTACGATATGTTTATTTACGCCCCGCGTCATGAATTCGCCGGCGACCCTTATGGCGTTCTTTATCGCCTTCGGTGAGGATGAGCCATGGCTTATGATGCACCTGCCGTCAACTCCGAGAAGCGGCGCGCCGCCGTATTCAGAGTAGTCCATCTTCTTCTTCAATTCGCCGAAGGCGGTGCTCGCCAGGGCTGCGCCCAGGGTAGCGATAACGCTCGCCCTTATCTCCTGCTTAAGAAGCTTCAAGATCGTATCGACAACGCTCTCCGATACTTTCAGGATAACGTTCCCGACGAAACCGTCGCACAGGATTATATCGGCTGTGCCGGCATATATATCGCGCCCTTCGATATTGCCGATAAAGTTCAATTTAGATTCGCTGATCATCGTATGACACTCTTTGATAAAGTCAGTGCCCTTACCTTCTTCCTCGCCCACATTCAAAAGCCCCACGGTGGGATTCGATTTATGCAGAATATATCTCGAATAAGCGTCCGCCATTATTCCGTACTGCAGAAGGTGGATCGGCTTGGGATCGATATTCGCCCCAACATCTATTATGACAGATGTGCCGTTAAGGGTCGGGATACAGATGGCGATGCCGGGCCGCTCGATCCCGGGCAGGAGCCTCAAAGAAAGCGTAGCCGCGCAAACGACGGCCCCGGTATTGCCCGCGCTGACGAACGCATCGGCCTCTTCCCGTTTGAGCATCTCGAGGCCCATCACTATCGAAGACTTCCGCTTCCGCCTGACGGAGAGCGCCGCCGGCTCATTCATTTCGATATGTTCGGGCGCGTGAACTACCGATATCTTGCCCCGCACCGCCTGCCCCTGCTTTTTGAGCTCGTCATTTACGATCCCTTCGTCTCCGACCAGGATCAAGTCGTAACCAAACTCCTCCACGGCCTGCATCGCGCCCTCGACCTCGACTGCCGGCGCCCTATCGCTGCCCATCGCATCGATCACGATCCTCATGATTCCCTCTTTTTATTTCTTCTTCTCTTCCTTGGTCTCGATAACCACTACCGGTTTGCCGTTATAGTATCCGCAAAAAGCGCATACCTTATGGGGCAGCCTCATCGATTTGCATTGCGGACAGGTCGAGAGATTCGCGCCATAAAGCTTGCTGTTGGCGCTTCGCCTCTTGTCCCGCCTAGATTTCGAATGTTTCCTTTTAGGAAGTGCCATGTTTTAACCTCCAAAGTTGTAATCTTTAATTTCGAAATTCGAATTTCGAAATTCGAATTTAACCTCTACCTAACTCTTTTTTTAATGATCTCGTACGTGTCTTTCGCGATCAGCAACTCCTCGTTCGTGGGGATCCCGAGGAACCTGACGCCCTTTGGAACGACGGGCTTCATCTCTCTCGCGATCCGGCTTATCAGCCACGGACAATTTTCGCTTATGCCCGCAGTGAATATGACCGCATCCAGTCCGCCTATCGCCGCCATATACGCGCCGATATATTTTTTTATCCGATAAATGAACATCTCGATGGCAAGCTTGCAACGTCTGGACCCTGGCCCCTTGCCCCTTGCCCCTTTTATGATATCCCTCATATCGTTACTCACCCCTGAAATGCCCTCGAGCCCGCTCTCCTTATTCAGGATGTCACTGATGCGTCCGGGCGTCAGGCGCTCTTTCTTCATCAGATAGAAAACGACGGCCGGATCGAGATCGCCCGAGCGCGTCCCCATTATGAGCCCCTCGAGCGGGGTGAACCCCATCGAAGTATCGAAGGACTTGCCCCTGTTAACGGCCGTCATGCTGCAGCCATTGCCGAGGTGGCAAGTTATAAGTTTCAAATTTTTCAGCGGGCGGCCCAATACTTTGGCCGCCTCATGCGCTACATACCTGTGGCTCGTCCCATGAAATCCGTATCTTCGTATACCGTATTTCCGGTAATACTTGAAAGGCAGGCCATAAAGAAATTCCACCGGCTGCATGGTCTGGTGGAAGGACGTGTCAAAGACCGCGACCTGCGGAACGCCTTTAAGTATCTTAAGGCAGGCTTCTATACCTAAAAGAGACGGCGGGTTATGAAGCGGCGCCAGTTCACTGCAGCGTTCGATCGACTTGATAACCTTGCCTGTTATGAGCGCCGATTTCTTAAACTCCTCGCCGCCGTGCACGACCCTGTGGCCGACACCGTTTATTTCGCGGGCTGAACTTATGACGCCTTCGCGCGGATCGGTCAGCGCGCGGATTATGAGACTGATGGCCTCGTAATGGTCCCCGCACGAACCCGGTTGTCCTATGCGCTCTACCAGGCCCTTGGCCAGCAACCTGTGCCTTGTCACATCAAATAACTGGTATTTCGCGGACGAGCTTCCGCAATTTACGACTAAGATCAGCATTAAGCCCTTATCGCCGTTACCGCCACGGCGTCTATGATATCTTCCGCGTCGCAGCCGCGCGACAGATCGCTCGCCGGCTTTGTGAATCCCATTAATAGAGGCCCTACCGCTCTGGCGTTCGCAAGCCTTTGCACCAATTTGTAAGAAATATTGCCCGAGTTCAGATCCGGGAATATAAGAACGTTCGCCTGCCCGGCAACGTCGCTCGCCGGACATTTTATCTTCGCGACTTCCGGAACGATCGCGCTGTCGACCTGGAGTTCGCCGTCGACATGGATGCTCGTCGATAGCTCTTTTGCCCTGGCGACAGCTTCCTTCACCTTATCTACCAGCGGCCCCGCGGCGCTTCCCTTGCTCGAATAACTTAAGAATGCGACTCTGGGCGTGACGCCCGCAAGATGTTTGAAGAGATCCGCCGATAATACCGCGATGCCGGCAAGCTGCCGGGCGTTGGGCTCGGGATTTACGCCGCAGTCGGCAAAAAGGAATATCCCCTTTTCGCCATAAACCGAATTAGGCACTTCCATCAGGAAAGATCCCGCGACAACTCCGATACTCTTATCTTTTCTCAAACATCTCAGCGCCGCGCGCACAGTATCGGCCGTCGTATGAGTGGCGCCTGCGACGAAACCGTCGGCAGCGTTACGGCGGACCAACAGGGCTCCGAACGTGAGATAGTCCTCTCTCACGGCCTTTCGGGCCTCTTCGGCCGTCATGCCCTTGGCCTTTCTCATTTCATAATATTCATCGGCCATGCTGTCTATGTCTTTATATTTTTCCGGATCGACTATCTCCAGGTCTTTCAAATTCTTCGATTTTACATTTTTTACCAGATCGGATTTCCCGACAAGGATTATCTTTGCTATCTTGTGGTCCAATATATACTCCAGGGCTTCCATCGTCCTGGGGTCATCGCTCTCCGGCAAAACTATCTTCTTCGCTACCTTAGCGGCCCGCGTCCTGACTTCCTGAATAAAACTCACCCCTTACCTCGCTTTTTTATTTTCTTTTTCAGCGCGTCTTGAGCCTTCGGCGTAATGAAACTGCTAACATCCGCCCCCAGAGAAGCCGCCTCTTTTATAAGCTTGCTCGATATGTACGAATAGTCTTCATGAGGCATCATGAATATCGTCTCTATATCGCCGGCCAGCTTGCGGTTAGTGAGCGCCATCTGGAATTCGTATTCGAAGTCCGAGAGCATCCTAAGACCCCGGATCATCACATTGGCCGAGCGGTGCTTTACATAATCGACGACCAGCCCTTCGAAATAATCGATCTCGATATTCTTAATGCCGCGAACCGCGTCTTCGAGCATCATGATGCGCTCCTTGACGCTGAAGAGGACCCCCTTTGATTTATTATGCGCCACTGCCACGATCACTTTATCGAATATCTTCGAAGCCCTTTTTATGAGATCGATGTGGCCATACGTGACAGGGTCGAATGTTCCGGGGTATATGGCTATCTTGGAAGTATTCATATGCCTCAAATTTAAAACTCAAAGCATTATCCGCTTTGAGTATGGTATTTTAGGATGCTTTTTTAAATATACTTATGGCCGTATCCCCGTACCTGCGCTCCTTCTCCAACTGAAGAGAGCCGAGGTCTGCCTCAAGGCTGTCGTTCTTGAAATGCTCTACCACTATTAAGCTTAATCCGGACAATATATCATAATGATCCAAATGAATCAAGCAAATTCTCGCCATATCCTTGTGGTACGGCGGGTCTATGAATACAAGGTCGAACTTCTCGGCGTTCTTTTCAAAACGAGCTAATGATGTAAGGACGCTCGATCTCAAAACTGCGTACCTGGCTTCAGGTATTTTTAAAGAATCGACGTTAGATTGTATTGCGGCCAGGCACCTCGAATTATTCTCAACAAAAGTCGCGTGTTCCGCGCCCCTTGAAAGCGCCTCCATTCCGTATGCGCCGGAACCGGCAAACAGGTCGAGCACGCGCTTCCCGTTTACATCCGCAAGGACGTTAAAGACCGCCTCCCTGATCCTGTCCTGTGTGGGACGTATCTCGGCGCCTTTCGGCATCTCGATTATCCTGGACCTGTATTCCCCGCCTATTATCCTCATATGCCTTTATCCAGCCACCGCACCATTCAGCCTTCGGCCTCAGGTGCGGTGCCCCGAACCTAAGCGAAGCGAATGGTTCGGGGCCCTATCCAACCCTTATCAGATCGAGCTTGCCCTTAAATCTCGCAAAGACCGATTCCTTGAGCTGCCTGTGATGTTCTTCCGAAAGACCGGGGTCTTTCGCCACGATACCGAACGCCTCAATCCTCGCGCGCTCCATTATATCAAAATCTTTCAGCAGATTCCCAAACTTTATTTCAGGCAGCCCGTGCTGGGCGGTGCCGAAAAATTCTCCGGGGCCGCGTATGGCCAGGTCCGCCTCCGCTATCTGAAAACCGTCGAGCGTGCCCTCGATGGCCTTGAGCCTCTCGGCAGCCTCCTCAGTCTTCGGATCCGCGAGGAGTATGCAATAAGATTCGTGCGCTCCCCGCCCGACGCGTCCTCTCAACTGATGCAGCTGCGCCAGGCCGAAGCGTTCGGCATTCTCGATCAACATGATCGTAGCGTTCGCCACGTCTATACCGACCTCGATGACGATCGTAGAGACGAGTACTTTAAGAGCGCCCTTCTTAAAATCTTTCATCACATTCTCTTTGTTTTTCGAACTCATCCTGCCATGCAACAATCCGACCTCGTAGTTGGAAAAAATTTCATTCTTCAATTTTTCATACATCTCTACCGCCGCCTCAGGTCCCTGGCCCCTGGCCCCTGGCCCCTTCTCTATCAACGCACACACCACATACGCCTGCCTCCCCTTCTCAAGTTCCTCCTTCACGAAATTATATGCCTCGCTTCTCTTTGACTCCTCGACCCAGTATGTCGCTATCGGCTTTCGTCCTTTGGGAAGTTCGCGTATTATCGAGATATCGAGGTCACCATAGACTGTGAGCGCGAGAGTCCTCGGGATGGGCGTCGCTGTCATGACAAGGATGTGCGGATTGTACCCTTTCTGTTTCAATACCGCCCTCTGCGTTACCCCGAACTTATGCTGTTCGTCTATCACCGCGAGGCCCAGTTTCTTGAACCGGACCGACTCCTGGATGACCGCATGCGTCCCGACGACGATATCGATCCTCCCCGATCCTATCTCTGAGGCTATCCTCTTCTTCGTTTCAGCGTCGATGCCGCCGACTAAAAGCGAGATGTTGATCCCGAGCGGCATCAGGAGTTCGCTAAGTCCTATATAATGCTGCCTCGCAAGTACTTCGGTCGGCGCCATGATGACGCCCTGGAATCCGTTCTGCACGGTGAGGACGAGCGCGTGCGCCGCGACCACCGTCTTACCGCTTCCGACATCGCCTTCGAGGAGCCGGTTCATCGGCAACACCCTCGAGATGTCGCGTGATATATCGGCGATCGCCTTCTTCTGGCCTTCGGTCAATTCGAACGGCAGGCTTTTCTTGAATGATTCGATGAGCCCGCCCGAAAGTTTATGCCCCAGGCCGCTTGCGCCCGTCTCCATGCCCCTTTTCTTAAGCGCCAGCGCAAGCTGAAGCATGAAGAACTCTTCAAAGACGATCCTATTGTACGCCTTTTCCAGATTCGCAAAACTCGTCGGGAAATGGATATTCGCTATCGCGAACTTTATATCCACGAGTTTCTCGCGCGCCAACAGGTATGTCGGGAGTTTCTCCTTCAGGAATTTGCGGCATTTTGTCAGGCCTGCATCCGCAAGAGTCCTTAGGTACCGCTGTCCGAGGCCCGCCGTCGTAGAATATATCGGGACGATCCTCCCGATATGTATCGAATCCTTCTCGTCCTTATCGAGGATCTCGTACTCGGGCTGTAATATCTGGAGCTTGTCGTGCATCTCCACCCTGCCGTAAAGCACGACCCTCTGCCCTTTTTTAAGATAGTCCTTCAGATAAGGCTGGTTGAACCACGTTGCGTGAATAAGGCCCGTCTTGTCCGTCAGCGCTGCCTGGAATATGCGCATCCCGGAACGCGAGATGCGGCTTCCGGCATTTATTATCTCACCCTCGATCGTCTGCTGTTCGCCCAGTTTCAGATCTTTGATAGGCGTGGGATTCGACCGGTCCTCATATCTCATTGGAAGATAGTAGAGCATGTCCTCCGCGGTATCTATCTTCAGTTTCGAAAGAAGCTCCGCTCTTTTAGGGCCCACGCCCTTAAAGTACCTCATCGGTGTTTTTAAAGTATCTTGATTATGCATCATCTTACCTACTGCACCGCCGCGGTAGCACCAGTTTAAGTAATGCTTCCGCGGCGGTGAAAACAATCTTTTATTAATGGTTCATGTAGAAAACGGCCTGTTGAAACCGTATTCCACCGCCGAGGACGGACTACTTAGGGCTCGTCCGACCTCGGCGGTGTTATGAAAAAATTTTCTCTTGCATCTATTAACAACCTATGCTACTATAACCCCTCAAAAATGGAGTAGCTAAAAATGTCCAGGATATGCGCAATATGCGGTAAAAAACCCGTTGCCGGACGCACCATCGTCCGACGAGGTTTAGCCAAGAAAAAAGGCGGCGTTGGCCAGAAGATAACAGGCATAACCGCGCGCCGGTTCTCGCCTAACCTGAAGACCGTCAGGGCGTTAGTGGACGGCACCCCTCAAAGGATCCGCGTCTGCGTCAAGTGCCTTAAGGCCGGCAAAGTCGTAAAAGCCCTTTAGATCGATCCCGAATAATTTCAGGAGAAACGGAGGTACATGTATATCGGTTATTACGGTATCGTACGCCTTCTTCTTCATCCTTATCATGAAGCATAAAATAAGACCTGCGTAGAGCGGGCTCTTTTTATGTCTGATATTAAAATGGACGCCTCGCGCCCATTCATCGTCGCGCTTACAGTATAGTTCGACTATCGCCCTGTGCCGGCATTTATCGAGCAGATACTCCCTTCTCTTTAAGAGGACGTCTTTGCCGTAATCACCCTTAACGAATACCAGTATGCGTTCTGATCTTCCCCAGCGCGATTCAAATATGTCTCTATTCGCATGCCAAAGCCGTTTCCGTTCCTCGGGCATGACGCTGAAAGAGGCGTTGCTTAAATGCTCGATATACGCGCCGAGCGCCATTACGGACTTGAATCCAAAAGACGCCGCCTTGAAAGAATAGTCCACCTCTTCAAAATAACCGCTCATGTAGACAGGGTCGAATAGCCCTATCTTTTTTACCACTTCCTTCTTCAAAATAAAACATGAGCCGAGGCCGCTATTCACCTCTACCGACTTCCCTTTGAGCGCGCGCGTACAACCGGAAAGGAACGCCGTCCTGAAATGATCGCTTATCTCGTTCGTCGTCGGAGACACTATTCCGATATCGCCGCACGATCCAAGTATCCGGATGCATTCCGAGAGCCATCCGTCGGTCACGATGGTGTCATTATTGAGGAGGCATATGTAAGACGTATTTATGTTTTCGAGGGCAAAGTTCGCGGCCTTCAGATAGCCCGCATTTTCGTCGAAACGCTTTATGCGGCAGTTTGTTTTGCCGCGGCAGAAATCCTCGAGGAGCTTCTTCGTGGGACGATCGCTTCCGTTATCTATCAGCAAGAGTTCGTGGGGATATTCCGTGTGGGCGGCTACGCTCTCGAGGCATTGACGGGTTATGTCAGGTTTATTCCAAACAGCTATCGCGATGGTGCATAGATCATTCACCCAGCACCTTCTTTCCAACCCATACACCTAATCTAGAAGGTGCTGGGTTCATTATTTTTACAGTATATCATAAAGATAAGCGTTGCCGTAATAACAAAGTTGATGCCCGCCAGGGCCGAGCAGGTCCCGGCTATTCCGATCACGGGTATCAGGATCGCTCCGGTGAAGAACGCCCCGAGACACGACCCCGCCAGATCGGTGCCGTAAGCCAGGCCCGCGGCCCTTCCGGTCTTTTCCTTGCCTGCAAGTACTATCCTGGCCGCTATAGGGAATTGAAATCCTCCGATCAGGCCGGCAATGACCGGCAGGACCGCGAATATCACATTCCTGCCCGCCCACAATACCGCGCCGCTTGCGGATCCGGCAAGCCACCCGAATAATACCGGCAGGACGAGCGGATACGCGAAAAAGGCAAATTGGGCCGCGATGAACGCCGTCCGTCCCGTCTTCAGTCTCGTCATGAGCTTCAGGGCCAGCCAGCCGCCCGCCACCATCCCGACCATGAAGGCCGTCAGGATAATGCTCAATTTATAGAACAGGTATCCGTATATGATCTGGAACGCGAGCAGTATCATGAGTTGGAGCGCCATGCTCGTGAATCCGCTCACTCCAAGAGCCAGGAGCGCCGGCTTCTCGAACGCCCGTTTGCGCGCCGCGCCGAGAAGGCCGAATAGCGCGAGGCCTGCGCATGCCAGGCCGATCGCTTTCCACACGCTTCCGGGATTAACGCTTTTCAAAAAATTTGTCGTTAAAGAATCCCTGAACTGCGTTGTCCAGAATATTATCTCATAAAGATAAGCTGCGGGGCGGAAGTCGCTGTTTATCCTGGAAGCTGCATTGTCTTTCAAAATGCTTTCAATATAATCCACCTTCTCTTTGGAAAGCCTGGAGGAGAGGTAGTACTCTCTTACGTATTGCACCTTTATTTTTCGCGCCTCCGCCCTTTCCATCAGAAGACCGTAATCATAAGTCAACCTTCCCGGCCCGTCCGTCGCCAGGAAATAGGCGCGTTCACCGGGTATGACGATCACCTGCGCAAAGCTCACTTTGAGCGTCTTATAGATCGAGCGCAAGAACTCCGCCAGCTCCTTGTTTATGTAGTTCTCCGACGAGGTAAGCCCGAACGAGACTATACCGCCTTTATTAAGTATAACTTTAAGCTCCTGAAAAAATTCTGATGTGTAGTACCTGTTCAGCTGCGCGGTATAGGGATCTCCCATATCTATTATCACGCAGTCGTATAATTTGCGCGCATCCTTCACAAAGAACCTGCCGTCCGTATTTTTTATGCTGACCCTCGGATCGTAGAGAGGCCTTACATATTTATCCGGAAAGTTTGTTTTCGCCGTTTCGACCACAAGCGGATCGAGCTCTACATAATCTACGCTCTTTACCGGATGTTTGATAATCTCGCCGATAAGTCCGCCCACGCCGCCGCCCATCAGCAGGACCTCTCGAGGATCCGGGTGCTCCAGAAGCGCGAAATGCGCGGACTCCTCAGCCAGTTGTTTCTCCGGGATCGTATATAAATGCAGGCCGTTATCAAATAGAGAGTATTGGCCCTGCCTTTTTGTAAGAGTGACGTTACCGTAAACGGAATTTTTCGAGGCAACCAGTTCGTAGCCGCGCCATTCTCTCTTGAGCGCCCATTTGTCGAGCCGGTCCCAAAAATTAAAACAAGAGAGCGATATGGCCGAGGTAAGGAAGATCGCGGCCAACGCGATCGAATAGAGTCTGTATCTATTTTCCTCGCCGGAGAAAGATACAGTCAACGACGCAGCGATATTCAAAATCGCGATTAAAGCCATGATAAATACGGGGCCGAAGACTTTGATGAGGACAAGCCCGGCCGCCGATCCGCCGATTATAGCGCCCAGCCCTTCGATGACATAGACCCCTGCGATGGCGGATGGACCGGAATTCGGCCGAGAACTATAGATACGGCAGGCCAGCGTGAATAGAAAGCCGAGTATCGCGCATATCGGGACGAGCACTATAAAGGAAGACGCCGCCATCGCCGCATACGGGATGATCTGGCCTGCGCTGATATTAAGGATATTTTTTATGTGCCGTATCAATACGATATCGAGCGGAAGGGCTAGCGCAAGCAGGAGCTGGAGAGCTGCAAATATGGTTATTTTATGCGGGAGCCTGTCCGCTATCGGGCCGGCAAGGGCGCTGCCCAATGCCCCGCCCAGAAGCCAGCCGGCCATTATGAAGGCCAGAGAGAGCTCGCTTCCGTGAAAGACCACCAACAACTCCCGCATGCAGACTATCTGCGAGGCCATTGCTGTGACGCCGATGAGTATTATCGAAAAAAATATTGCACGTTTCATATCACGCATAGGTTTTGAATATCAATGCTATCCCGAATATGACAAGCAGGATGCCGCAGACGGCCCTGAAGGCGAAAGCCGCCTTCTCCGACGTCAGCAGTTTCGCGGGAACCCACCTGATGATGCCTGCCGACACGCCGATCACCACCAGGCTTGCGACAAGGGTACCGGCGCCGAATGCCAGCGCATAAGATGCGCCTGCAAGCACGCTCTTCGATATCAGGGCTATCTCGAATAGAAGCGTTGTGAGCGGTACGCACGGCGCGAACCCTACAAGGAAACCGAAGACGAAGAGCGGGCCTGGCATTTTATGCCCTTCACGATGAGGCGAAGCGCATCCGCATCCTTCTTTAGCGAGCAGGACAAATATCCCGAGAATGATGCTGATGATACCGCCGATCGGCTTCATAAGGGCAGAAAAATTTGAGCTTGTAAAATGCCTGAGGAGCGATCCGGACGCCCCTGCCGCGCATCCCAAGACCGTATAAGCAAGCGTCCTGCCCGCCAAAAATAAAACCAGATCTTTAATGGAGTCGGCAAAATTTTTATGGGCGCCGGCAACGTATGCCGTCATTATAGGCGTACAGAAAAAAAGGCACGGACCGGCCATGCCGAAACTTAAACCTATGCCGAATAGCTGTAGATACGTCAGTAAAGTATCCGCCACCTTCTCTCCTATCTTTCTCTACCACCGCACCATTCGGCCTTTGGCCTCAGGTGCGGTGCCCAGCACCCGAACGTAGTGAGTGGTGCTGGGCCATATCCCCGCTATTTTCCGGCCGCAGGATTTACACTTTCCGCCGGAGATATTATTCTCCAGAATTTCGTATCCTATCCTCGCGACAACTATTCTTTTGCAATTCGGGCAATACGTATTCTCGAACGCATGTCCCGGGATATTACCTATATAGACATACTTCAGGCCTACATCTTTTGCTATCTTGTATGCCTCTTCCAGTTTCTCTACCGGCGTGGGCGGAAGATTCTGCAGTTTGAATGAAGGCATGAACCTGGAGAAATGGAGCGGGACCTCACTACCCAGATTCTCTTTGATCCATTCGCACATCTTCCTGATCTCTTTCGGGTTATCGTTCTGTCCGGGTATAACGAGGTTGGTAAGTTCGAGCCATACACCTTCATCTTTTACCGTCTTTATCGTCTTCAGGACAGAGGCCATATCCGCCATCGATCCCATCTTTTTATAAAATCCCGGGTTGAAGCTCTTAAGGTCGACATTGACGGCGTCCATGTAATGCAAAAGCTCCTTCAATGGTTCCTGATTTATATAGCCGCAGGTGTGCATACCGTTCCTGATGCCGTTCTTTCTGGCGAGTTTACAAATGTCGAGCATATATTCGAAGAATACCGTGGGCTCAGTGTAAGTATATACGATGAAAGGGCATCCCGCTCTTTTTGCTCCTTCGATTACCGCTTCCGGCGGCATATCGTAAGCGGTGACTTCATCGGTGCGCGACTGCGATATCTGCCAGTTCTGGCAGAAGAGGCATCGCATGTTGCACCCGGCCACCGCTATCGAATACGCCTTCGTTCCCGGGAGGACATGGAAGAAGGGCTTCTTTTCGATCGGGTCTATGTGGACAGCGACGGGATTGCCATAACCTAGGGTATAAAGCGTTCCGCTTCTATTTATACGCACGGTGCAAAAGCCTCTTTGCCCTTCGGCGATAACGCAGGAACGCGGACAAAGGCCGCAGTGTACGGTTCTTTCTTTTAACCTTTCCCAATAACTCGCTATGTGGTTTTTATTGTCCTGTTGAGGTTCGGCTATTGCCGGGACGCCGGAAAGAAGGATGACTAGAAGGGCTGTCGCGAAGCGTAGAATTTCCATGGCTTCTATTTGATATCTTTGAGCTCGAGTTGGATCGATTGAACGCCCTGCCAGTTATTTATGGATGGTGTATATGCGAGGTCGATGCCGGAACCCATCATGGGCCTCTCCATGGAACCCTTCCCGAAGGAAACGGCCTCGCATGTTATGAGATTATCGGTGACCCAGATCTTGAAACCTGACTTCCCTATCTGACGCGGCCCGTCCTTGACCACGACGTTCCTCGAAGAAAGCACGGGCCTCGGATTCTCCGACCCGAACGGGGCGAGCGACTCGATCTCGTTTATCACATCTTCGTTTAATGTGCTTAAGGGGATGTCCATCTCTATTTCAAGTTTAGGCGTAAATATCTTCTCGTCAACGTCCTTGAAGGCCTCTTTATTTATCAGACGCCTGAATCCGTCTATATTGGACTTCTCGATCGTTATGCCGCAGGCGGACTCGTGGCCGCCGAACCCGGCCAAAAGGTCTTTGCACCTCAACAGATATTCGAACAGATGGAAATTTTCTATGCTGCGGCCGGAACCTTTTCCGATCTTTCCGTCAAGCGAAATGAGTATCGCCGGCCTGTAGAACCTGTCCGCGATCCTGGAGGCTACGATGCCGATAACGCCGGGATGCCAGTTCTCAGCCGCCAGCACTATGACGCGATGCTCTTTAAAGTTCACTTCGCGCTCGACTTTGGCGAGCGCCTCTTCCAGTATATGCGCCTCTATCTTCTGCCTGTTCCTGTTCTCAGTGTTCAAAATTTTTGCCATTTCGATCGCGGCGTTCCCGTCGTCCGTCAAAAGCAGCTCCAAGGCTTTTTGCGGAGACCCGACCCGGCCCATCGCGTTTATCCTGGGCCCCAGTATAAAACCGATGTGGCCGCTCGAAATATTACCGTTAAGATTGGCTGCGTCCATCAGTGCCTTCAGGCCCACCCTTTGGCGCCTGTTCAGCTCGTCCAGGCCGTGCTTCGTCAAGACCCTATTCTCTCCGACGAGCGGAGCGATATCCGCGACTGTCCCAAGGCTGACAAGATCCAGAAAATCTTCGGCAAAGTGCGGCGTCCCGTCATAAAGCGCCTTTACCAGTTTATACGCTATGCCGACGCCGGCGAGGTGTTTGAACGGATACCTGCACCCTTCCTGCAGAGGGTTTATCACAGCATAGGCGCGCGGCACTTTCGAATCAAGTATTTCGTGGTGGTCTGTCACAATAACGTCGATCGCAAGCGACGCGGCGTATTCTATCTCTTTAAAGGAAGTTATCCCGCAGTCGACGGTGATGATAAGCGTCACACCGAGCTTCTCGCACTTTTTTATCGCGGCGTTATTGAGGCCGTAGCCTTCCTCGATGCGGTTCGGTATGTAACTCTGGGCCTTGGCGCCAAGCGTCTTAAGGGCGGAGTAAAGCACCGCCACGCCTGTCATGCCGTCGACATCATAATCGCCGTATACCAGGATCGTTTCGCCGTCAGATATGGCTTTTTTGACCCTCGATACGGCCTTGCCCATGTCTTTCATCCTGAACGGGTCATGGCAGGAGGCGAGCGAGCATTTCATAAAATCGGAGGCTATGTCAGCGGTATGGATGCCGCGGTTCACCAGAAGCTGGGCGGTGATCTTCGATATATTGAGAAGATCCGAAAGACGGTCCCTTATGGCAGGGTTCGGATCTTTTATGCGCCAGCTCTTCTGCACCTTAAATCCTTACTTTTTTACAGCAACTATCTTTCTATGCCACGAGATGACCATCGGGCTCGCGATATATATGGTGGAATACACTCCCACAAAGAACCCTACAAATATACAGAAGGAGAAATCGTTTAGCACCTCACCGCCAAAGGCCAGGAGCGAGATAACGGCAAGCATCGTAACACCTGTCGTAAGAATTGTCCGCCCCAGCATCTGGTTAACGCTTAAGTTTACTATCTCAATGAAGCTCCCCTTCTTGACAACACGAAGATTCTCCCTTATCCTGTCGTAAATTACCACCGTATCGTTTATCGAATAACCGGCTATCGTCAGGAGCGCAGCAACGATCGTCAGGTCAAACTGCCTGTGCGTGATTGCCATCGCGCCGATCGCGAAAAATACGTCGTGTATAAGCGCTATGACGCCGGCTATACCGTATTTCAAGTCGAACCTGAACATGATGTAGATAGCGATAGCGGCAAGGCCGAGAAACAAACTTATAATAGCGTTCTGTCTCAGCTGTTTTCCTACCGCAGGCCCCACCATCTCTACCTTCAGCATATGAAACGGATTATCCGCAAATTCAATCTTAAACGCCTCGTTCAATTTCGTGCTTATATTATCGGGTGTCCGTATGATTATCTCTTTCGCGTCACCGTATTGCTGAATAGCGGCATTCGCATAGCCGAGCTCCTTAAGTATCTTTCTGATTGAATCAGTATTTACCGGTTTTTCAAATCCATACTGCTGAAGCGTACCACCTGAAAAATCTACGCCGAAATTTTTCTCGCCCCTCATGGCAAGTAAGACGATTCCGGCTATGATGATTATGGCTGATCCGACGTAACATATCCTTCTCTTACTGATAAAATCGATTTTGGTCTCGTGGCGGAATATATTCATGAAATGAAGCTTGGTCAGGTTGAACTGTTCGATCAGCACTTCGAAAACCACTCTCGTACAAACTACCGCCGTAAATAAATTTGCCAAAAGGCCTATCGTCAAAGTAACAGCGAACCCTTTTATAGGGCCTGTTCCGTAGAAGAACAATATGGCTGCGGCAAATATAGTGGTGAGGTTTGAATCCAGGATCGCCGAAAACGCTCTGTGATATCCTGCAGCAAGAGCAGCGCGCAAAGTTTTGCCAAGATGAAGTTCTTCGCGTATCCTTTCATAAATGAGGACGTTCGCGTCGACAGACATACCTATGGTCAGGACCAAGCCGGCTATGCCAGGCAGCGTCAATGTCGCAGGATAGCTCGGCATAAGTTTCGAGATAAGAGCGAGGCCCGCCATCGTAATGAGAACGTTCAGGATAAGCGCCATATTGGCGACTATTCCGGCCAGCCTGTAGTAGAAGAACATGAACCCGATTACCAGGATAGTACCTATGATGCCGGCGCGCACGCCGCTCTTTATGGAATCTGCTCCGAGAAGCGGCCCGACGGTCCTCTCTTCTTCGACCACTATAGGCGCCGGCAGGGCGCCTGACTCGAGCATGTTCGCGAGGTCATTCGCCTCCATAGCGGAAAAGCTACCGGAGATCTGCGCCTGACCAGAAGGGATCGCTTCGCGGATCACCGGAGCAGATCGCACTTTATCATCGAGCACTATCGCAAGCCGTTTGCCTACATTGGCGGCAGTTACATCAGCGAAGATCTTTGCGCCCTTAGCATTAAGAGTCAGTGAAACATACGGCTCGCCGAAACCCTTGGAGCTGAAATCCGTCCTTGCCTTCACGACCATGTCGCCGGTAAGGCTTGCTTCTTTCTCAAGCAAGAGCGGTTCACTGCCGCCCTTCTCATTCTCATAATATTTCAGCTCCCATCCTTCGACAGGCTCGTTATTAATAGCTTTCTTTATATCGTCCGAATTGTCGGAGACAATCTTGAATTCGAGATGCGCGACATCCCCTATTATTTTCAATGCCCGGTCCCTGTCCGTCATGCCGGGCATCTCGACTATGATGTTATCTTTGCCCTGGCGCAGTATCTGCATTTCGCCTACGCCGAGCTTGTCGATCCTGTTACGGATGATAAGTATCGCCCTGTCGACGGCGTCTCTTTTCGCATCCGGCTGGAGCTTGGAGGTATCAACCTTCAAGACGATATGCATGCCGCCCTGCAAATCAAGGCCTAGATTTATCTTACCCTTCTCTACGACATTGCCGTCTTTATCTTTGACCGTAAAAGGCGGCCAGATAAGCCATATGCATGCTGCGGCAAGCAGTATTATCCCGAGTAATTTCCATTGTTGACCTTTGTTCATCACGATCCTCCGGTTAATATTATTCCGATGCTTTCCTCTTCATTGTCGCGATGCTCGACTTCTGCACCTCGACCTTTACATTATCGTCGACCTTCAATGTAACGGTATTGTCCTTAACGTTCATGATCGTGCCGTGGATCCCGCCTGCGGTTATGACCTCGTCGTTCTTCTTGAGGCTCGAGATCATCTTCTTGTGAAGATCCTGCTGCTTTTTCTGCGGGCGGATCAGGAGAAAATAGAATATGACAAATATCAATATTATAGGCAATAGATTGACTAACGGACTTGGCGCTGAACCCATTTTGCGTCTCCTTTTAATGAGCACATAACTTATGGAGCGCACCGAACCATAAAGGTTCGGTGTAAACTTCGCACGACATAAGTTATAAGTGCGAATTAATCCCGAAACATACCTTTTAAAAAACAGTTATTTACTATAAAAGTTTTATGTTTCGGGACAACAATTGTACCTTTTTAAGAACTTTTCTTTAAAACTGCCAAAACGGTCTTCCGCGATCGCTTCGCGGCATAGCTTTATAAGTTTAACATAAAAATGGATATTATGCAATGAGACAAGGCGTAATCCCAGGAGCTCCTGCGTGTTGAATAGGTGCCTTATATAGGAACGCGTATGGGTCTTACAGGCATAACATTCGCAAGTTCGGTCTATCGGCCGGAAGTCTTCCTTAAACTCCGCATTTCTCAATTGCAGGTCGCCGTCCCATGTGAATGCCTGCCCGTTCCTGCCGTTCCTTGTCGGAACGACGCAGTCGAACATGTCGATGCCGTTTCCGATCGCCTCAACGATATCCGGCGGCGTGCCAAGGCCCATCAGGTACCTGGCCTTATCATGAGGCAGGAGTTCCGCAACATACGCCGAAACCTCATGGATCAAGTCTTCCGGCTCTCCAACGCTTACTCCGCCAATCGCGTACCCGTCAAAGCCGATCTCGAGCAAGTCTTCAACCGCCTTCTTGCGTAAGTCGAGATATGTGCTCCCCTGGACAATTCCGAACAGCAACTGCCCTTCGTTGTGCGTTGTGCATTCTGCGTTCTGCGCAAAAAAAGTTTTTGAACGATGGGCCCATTTTGTTGTCAACTCGAGTGATTGCTCGACATAGTCTCTTGCAGCAGGATAATGAACGCACTCGTCCAGGATCATCATGATGTCGCTGCCCAGGGCCTGCTGTATCTCTATCGCTTTCTCCGGCGTTATAAAATGCTTGGAACCGTCTATATGTGATGAGAACTCTGCGCCCTCTTCGGTCAGCTTCCTTAAAGTAGCCAGGCTGAATATCTGGTATCCGCCGCTATCGGTCAGGAGCGGAGAGTCCCAACCCATGAATTTGTGCAGCCCCCCTGCTTTCTTTATTACATCCAGCCCCGGACGAAGATAGAGATGATAGGCATTGCCCAATATGATTTCAGCGCCGCATTCTTTTACTTCGGCATTCGTCAGAGTCTTAACAGTCCCCTGGGTCCCAACCGGCATGAATACAGGCGTATTCATTTCGCCATGAGCCGTCGTCAGGATCCCTAATCGTGCTTTAGTAGATTTGTCTTTGTGTATCAGCTTGAACATTGTTGAGACCGTAAATGACCGGGGCGGTCGACGTATGTCGACCGCCCCGGTCGTAATGGTTACAGTATCAGCATCGAGTCGCCGTAACTGAAAAACCGATATTTTTGCTCTATGGCTTTGCTATATGCTTCAAATATAAAATCTTTACCGGCAAACGCACTTACCAATAGCATCAGTGTCGATTTCGGCAGGTGAAAATTTGTTATCAGATGGTCGACTATTTTGAATTGATAACCCGGGTAAATGAACATGTCGGTGTAGCCGCGTTCGTTGTGCGTTGTGCGTTGTGCGTTCTGCGTAATTATATCCGCACAATACTCGAGGACCCGCGTTGTTGTAGTGCCAACTGCAAAAATTTTTCCGCCGGCCTTCTTTGTCTCAGCTATTGCCTCCGCAGTTTCTACAGGCAACTCGAAGTACTCTCTGTGCATTTTGTGCAATTCAACATCTTCCGTCTTTATCGGCGCGAAAGTCCCGTAATTCGTATGCAGTGTCACATACCGGACCCTGGACTTTTGTCCCCGGACCCTCTCCAGCAATTCCCGCGTGAAATGAAGCCCCGCAGTCGGACTGGCTGTCGCTCCCTCATTCTCACCATAGACCGTCTGGTAATTATTCTTATCCGCCGGCTCGTCGTCTCTGTCTATATATGGCGGAAGCGGCACATGCCCTATCTCGTTCAATATGTTGGTAAGCGGCCGGAAAAATCTTACGAACCTCCCCACATCGCCTCTACCTAAAACCTCTACCTCATCGCCCGACTCTAATATTATCTTCTCGCCTTCTTTGATCCTAGCCGCCGGCTTGATGAGCGCTTCACACGTCGGGTTCTTCTTTTCCAATAAAAATAATTCGACCTTCCCGCCCGACTTCCTTTTTCCATACAGCCGCGCCGGTATGACTTTCGTATTATTCAGAACAAGTAGATCGCCGGCTTTGAAATACGAAATAATATCCTCAAACGTCTTATGCATAATGGACCCCGACTTGCGGTCCATCACCATCATCCTGCACTGATCGCGCTCAGCCACCGGATACTGCGCGATCAATTCTTTCGGCAAATCATAATCGAATTCAGAAAGTTTCATAGGATTCTCAACACCGCCGCGGTTGCACCAGCTTAAGTAACGCATCCGCGGCGGTGGTTTTTTACGGTTCATGCAGAAGACCGAGCTACATGAACCTCAATAAACCACCTACGCGGAAGGATTACTTAAACTCTTCCTACCGCGTAGGTGTTACATGAAGATCGAAAAATTTACAACTTAATTTTGTCTATGGTAGAAATTTCCGAACCCGGATAGTAGTATTTGAGTATCTCTTCCGCCTTCTTGCCTTTTCGCGCCTGCCCGTACGCGCCCCACTGACACATGCCTACGCCATGGCCCCACCCGTATCCGTTCAGGGTCAGGTTGCCCCATTGCAGGCCTGTCTTAAAATTCGCGCTCCTCACGTCGTTCGGGCCCAGTATCTGCCTGAAGTCCTTGCCGGTCAGGACCACCGCCGTGCCCGAGCCGTCCTTTATCTCGATCTTGTCAATCCTTCCTGATTTGTTCCGCGACAATATCGTAACGCTTGCGACGGCGCCTATCTTGTAACCACCCTCTTTCAATTTGCTCTCGAGCGACCACAGGAAGATATCTTTCGACCACCTGTAGTGCGGAGAGGCGGAGCAGAAATTGCACGGCACCCCTTTAAGCGGCTCAAGGTCTATATTCCATAGGTTCGCCGCGTCTTCTGTATACCCGCCGCAGGTGGCATGATAGTACGCCGGGAATATGTCGCCTTTATAGGTCAGGATCTCTCCCTTAGTCTTGTCTACGGCCGCGGTCGTCGCCCATTTTTCGGAAGTCCTGCCGCCGTAAACCTGAGAATAGATATCGCTCCTGAGGTCGTACGGCTGACCTCTGTTCTGCCTCATCTGATACAGCGCGAATGTGCGGGCGGCTATCGACTGGACCTTTAACGCCTCCATCGGCCAGCGGTGCGACACTTCATGATACAAAACCCCGTACAGGTACTCGTCAAGCCCGAGGCGGTTTACGACCATAAGTTTGCCGTTGTCTTTCCTGACTATGTCTATAGAGCCCCGGAACCTCCTGCCGTCGACGTAAATATTGCCGTCCCGCTCCACCCTGACGCTTATCTGGCCGGCCTTTATCTCTCTCGTCCCGACAAGGAGCCCCTCTTTCGTGCCGGAAACTCTCGCCGACAGGAACGGCCCATCCATTACCATCCGCTCAGGGCTGTATGCGTATATCTTATATTTTCCTTTGAGTGAAAGCGCTATCGATCCCCTGTCGTCTATAATGGACACCCTGATCGTCGTCGGAACAGAGCTTGCCCCGTACCCGAACGAAGTGAGTGGTACGGGGTCGTCGGAAGCGGCAACCGTGTAGAGATTGGCGGCAATAAAAAGCCCTGACGCAATTATGCAGAATATCTTCCTCATCTTTTCCTTAATAGCATAAATATGACCGATAAAATCACAGAAATGAGTATCGATGTCGCGATCGGAAAGTAGAACTTAAAATTCTTCTTCTGGATATAGATATCTCCCGGAAGCCTACCGAACCATGATAGCTTCCCGCCGAGTGTAAATATTACGCCGACCACGACCAGAAGGATCCCGAATAGGATCAGCATCTTCCCCAACGAATTCATCTCAACCATTTTTCTCTTTCCCAAGGACCCTGGGCCCTGGGCCCTGGACCCTCTTCTCCAGTTTTTCTTTCTCCGAGAACACACACCCACAGTAATTCTGCACATAGTAACCGGCCGCCATGGCCTTGTCGCGCCCCTCTTTAAACCCTTTCCTGAAATCCTGATAATAAAATTTCAGGCCCGTCTTGGACGCCAGGTCTTCGCAAACCGTCTTTATGACTTCGTGGTCCTGGTAAGGGCTCCCCAATAATGTGGTGGTAAATGCTTCAAAGCCGTTCTCCACCGCGAACCTTACGGTCTTCTCCATCCTGAGCCACCAGCATACGGGGCACCTGTCTTTCAAAACCTCGTCACCCGTTATGTGCTGGAAATATTTCTCGACCTCGTAATCGGGTATTATGACATTATACGACTCTTTCCTGGAATGCTTTTCCACTTCGCCCTTTCGTTTCAGATATTCGGAATATAGATGTATGTTGGGGTTATAGAAGAATCCGGCGAATTTATGAGCTTCCCTCGAAAGCACCTCTACCGGATAAAATGCGCATGGCGCGCAGCATATATGTAATAGGATATTCATATCGGCTTAATTTATCAGAAGAGCTCTTTTTGAGCCTCTTTAGGTGTACGTGAAAAGCCCATGTGCTCACAGGCCTGGCGGGTCAATTCCCTTCCCCTGGGTGTTCTTTTTAGAAATCCTATCTTCAGTAAAAATGGCTCCACCACGTCCACGATCGTGTCCGGCTCCTCATTGAGCGTCGCGGCTATCGCTTCGATCCCTACCGGCCCGCTGTTGAAAGAATCGTGCATGACGTTTATCACTTTCCTGTCGACGCTATCCAGCCCCATCTTATCTATCCCGTGATTCTTCAATGCCTCTTCCGTCGCCTCGAGCGTTATCTTGCCATCGCGCTTGACCTGGACCCAATCCCTGACACGCCGCAATAACCTGTTCGCAACTCGAGGGCTACCTCTCGAGCGCCTGCCTATCTCTTCGGCAGCATTCTTCTCTATCGGTATATTGAGAAGTTTTGCCGAGCGCGTAATAATCTTGATCAGGTCCTCGACTTCGTAAAAATCTAGATGGTAGAATATGCCGAAACGTGAACGCAAGGGGGCAGTAAGGAGACCTGCGCGCGTAGTCGCGCCTATCAGTGTAAAACGTTTTAAGTTGAACTTTATCGTCTTGGCATATGGCCCTTTATCGATGATGAAATCTATTTCGAAATTCTCCATCGCGGGGTATATGAACTCCTCCACCGTCTTCGAAAGGCGGTGGATCTCATCGATAAAAAGTATATCGCCGTCCGCGAGGTTGGTAAGTATGCCTATCAGGTCGCCGGCCTTGCTGATCGCCGGGCCGCTCGTTGCCGTTATCTTTGAGCCCATCTCGTTGGCGATTATGTGCGCCAGCGACGTCTTGCCGAGGCCCGGCGGCCCCGAGAGGAGGACATGCTCCATCGGCTCTTTTCTCTTCCGGGCCGCCTGAAGCGAGACCTTCAAGTTCTCGACGAGCGCCTTCTGTCCTATGAAGTCTTCGAGCGAGGCCGGCCGGAGAGAGATATTCAATATCTGATCTTCTTCAGTCTCCTGCGCCATCACGAGTTTCTCCCGTCCCAATGTATTTTGAATTTTGGATTTTGGATTTATTTCGGATTTCGGATTTCGGATTTCGGATTTACCCATTAGTTTTCCCCTCGCTACCTGCTACTTGACCCCCTGTATACCTCATTCAATATGTCTTCGCAGGAGGAGATTTTCGAGTTACGCTTAAAGGCCTTAGCGATCATCTCCTGCGCCTCATTCTTTTTGTACTGTAATTGCAAAAGCACGCTTAAAGCTTCCTCTTTAATATCTTCTTTGCCGGCCGGGGCGTCTGCGCTATATTTATCCTGCATCAATCCGAATTTGCCTACCTTGCCCTGCAGCTTAGCGACTATCTCCCTGGCCTTTTGATCGCCTATCCCGGGAAGCGACTTTAAGACAGTCATGTCGCCGTGATCTATGGCGGCTGCTATATCCGAGATCGCGAGGGTCAGCGCCCTGCATGCCGCCTTCGGGCCTACGCCTGAGACGGTTATGAACTGCTCAAAGAAATCTTTTTCGATCTCATTCAAGAATCCGACTAGCACAGGTATCGCCTTCGACTGGTCCATCTGGTAGTAATGGTAGGTGATGAGCGAGATCTTCCCGTCTTCAGATTTTGCCTTATCTATCCCCTTCATCACCGCGGGAGGAATTAGGACTTCGTAGGATAAACCGTTTACGTCTATCTCTAAACTTGACGGCTTTCTCTTCTTTATTTTACCCGATATCTGTGAGATCATAATTTACCTGTATATTTCGCGTCTGTGGCCGATATCCAAGATAAGTACGATAAGTTTTTTGCGTTCGATAGAATAAATTATCCTGTAGGAACCTACCCTATAGGACCACTGGCCTTTAAGGGCTAACTTTAGCTCTTTTCCCTGCGCCGGATCATCGGCAAGGCTATGGATGGCAGCCTTTACTCTGTCAAAAACGGCCCTGTTGGTTTTGTATAGATATTCGTACTCTTTCCGGGCATCTCTGGTAAATAATATATTATACAATCCCGAGCTCCCGCTCTATAACATCCAGGGATGCAACTCTCCCGGCCTTTACATCCGCCCTTGCCTTCTTCAGTCTCTTCATCAGATGGGTATTAGACAGTATGTCGAGTGTCTCTAGGATGCTTTCGTAATCATCAATGGACATGAGAAGAGCCACCGGCCGGCCTCTTTTTGTAATGACGAACCGGTCCATCTTAGAATCGACTTCCGACATGATCTCAGGCAGCCTCGGCCTTAAACTCTTTAAGCTTATATTTTTTGTCATTTCGCGCCTCCTATCAAAGTATACACTAAAGTGTAAACTTTGTCAAGGATGTAATTCAAAAAATCCTTCTAACCTGACAATCCTGACCAGGCTAGACTATCACCTTTTAGTTAATTATCATTATCAACAGACGCATCGCCGTCACGAAATCCCGATTTAGAGAACGCCGATTGCTTGATCCTCCCGGATCTCATATGCATTACTATATATGCAGAGGTGCTATCTGTGATATTATCCAACTCGGGGGCCTTCGGAGCAGTATTGTCGGGCCGACCAAGCGCCCACGTCCTAGGCCAACAATATAGTATAGGCTGAGCCCAGTTTGCACGGATATATATCGAATAACATTCTTTGCCGAAATAAACGCCTTGGAAATCGTTAGCTTTAAGCCCGAGTGCGGACATAAGACCCGGATTGTCGATAATCCACATTGCGCCGCCTGTGCCATAAACATAATTGCTTTCAACGGGAAAATTAGGATATTCTATGTAATAATTCCTTATGGCAGTTCGCAGTGTGCCCAGTCCTGTGGCAGCTTCCGCTGCTATAGCTCTCGCTTGTATCCCCGCCATCATCGGCGCGGCGATGGACGCGAGGATGCCGATAATTATACAAACAATGATAAGCTCAATTAATGTAAAGCCCCCCCCTGTCCGCATATTGCGCCGCATGCATCCTCCTCCCGAATTAGATTACTTTGATTTGTCAGGTCAGACCAGCCAGCCCGCATCCTTCTGTAAATTTTTCGATAAGTCAGGAATGTGATGTGGCGATGTGGTGAGCAAGGCCACCCCGTCTCCTGCATAATATTTTTCGCCTTGCGCTGTTAAATGAAACGAGGCCATGGGGGTCATAGCCGAAAAGATTTTTCTAGCTATGCACTACCACCCAAACTTATAGATTGCTTCGTCGCTTCGCTCCTCGCAATGACACCTAACTTAAAAATCCTTGATAGAAAAATCCGGCGAGACCCCCTGGCCTCGTAAACATTTAATGGTGCTATGGCGAAAAATTTATCCCCTTCTCAATATAACAATAACTTATCGCCATGGCCAGGGCATCACTGACATCAACCGGCTCCGGCGCGGTTTTTAATTTAAGAAGACTCTGGACCATCCTCTGGACCTGGTATTTGGAGGCGTGCCCGTTTCCCGTGACCGCTTTCTTTATTCTGGTAGAAGGATAGTTGACGAGCTTAATACCTGACTTCCCGCACACGAGACACGCCATCGCGCGCGCGTGCCCCATAAGAATAGCTGTTGTCGGATGTTTATAGTGGGAATATATCTTCTCGAGGACCAGGACGGAGGGTTTATGCTCGTCTACTATTCCGGTTATCTCATCAAATATCTTGGCGATCCGCTCCTGCACCGGTGTGTTGGCCCTGGTCCTTATTACGCCGGCCTCGACAAGTTTAAATCCTTTATCGTCGATTATGCCGTAACCTGTTACCTGTAGCCCCGGGTCTATCCCAAGTATCCTCATTATTATTTCAGCATCTCATCGGGTATATCAAAATTGGCGTAGACGTGCTGCACATCCTCGTGTTCTTCCAGGCCCTCTACAAGATCGAGGATCTTCCTGGCATCGTCTCCCACCACTTTGACTGTGGACTTCGGCAAAAGAGTTATCTCAGCATCTTCCGTAGGTATCTTGTTATCATCGAGAGCCTTCTTGACCTTGAAGAAATCAGCCGGGGCTGTCTTCACAGCGTAATTCTCGTCTTCCACTATCAGGTCTTCGGCGCCGGCATCCAGGACGATGCTCATGAGCTTATCTTCATCGATCGTCTTTTTATTCACAACGAAGTAGCCCTTCTTCTCGAACATCCAGCTGACCGATCCGGCGCCCGCCATGTTGCCGCCCTTCTTCGTGAATATCGTCCTGACTTCGCTCGTCGTCCTGTTCTTGTTGTCGCTTACGCCTTCAACATATATCGCGACTCCGCCCGGCCCGTAACCTTCGAGCGTTATATCTTCATAGCTTACGCCCTCGAGCTCTCCGGTTCCTTTCTTTATCGCGCGTTCAATATTATCCGCGGGCATCGACGCTTCCTTGCCCCTCTCAATGGCAACCCTGAGTCGAGGGTTCGTCTCCGGCTTACCGCCTGACCTCGCCGCCACGGTGATCTCCTTGATAAGCTTTGTAAATAATGACCCCCGCTTTGCGTCGGTCGCGGCTTTCTTATGTTTTATAGTCGCCCATTTTGAATGTCCTGACATGTTTCTGGCCTCCTATTCCTCTGCTTCCTCTTTCTTAGTCAGCTTCGCCTTTTCCACAATGGCCTGCGCCATGTTCGGAGGCACTACCTCGTAATGCGAAAAACTCATCGTGTACGTGCCCCTGCCCCCCGTTATCGATTTAAGCTCATTCACATATTTATACATCTCATCGAGCGGCACCTTCGCCTTGATCACCTGGGAATCGTCTGAAGGTTCCATGCCCATTACCCTGCCGCGCCTCGAGTTTAAACTGCCTGTTATGTCGCCCATAAACTCATCCGGGACGATTATGTCAACGTCCATTATCGGCTCCAACAGCACGGGTTTTGCTTTCAGCATCGACTCTTTGAAGGCGTGGCGCGCCGCTGTCTGGAAAGCTATATCCTTCGAATCGACCGGATGCGTCTTGCCGTCATATACTATGGCCCTGACATCGACTACCGGGAATCCCGCGACGGGTCCCGACTGAAGCGCGGCCTTGATACCCTTTTCGCAGCTCACGACGAATGGCCGCGGGATCGAGCCGCCCACCACTTCATCGACAAATTCGAACCCGGTGCTGCGCGGAAGCGGCTCTATGCGCATCCACACCTCCGCGAACTGCCCTGCGCCGCCGGTCTGCTTCTTGTGCCTGTACTGGGCGTCGCCTTTACCGGATATCGTCTCTTTATACGCCACCTTCGGCGTCCCGATATCCACCTGAACACCGGAACGGGTCTTCATGCGGCTTATCATCATATTGATATGCATATCGCCCATGCCATGAGCGACCATCTCTTTGGTCTGCTCGTCTCTCGTCACCTTGAATGTCGGGTCTTCAGCGGTCAGCTTGTGGAGGGCGTTCGATATCTTGTCTTCATCGGAGCGTGTCTTCGGCTTCAGCGAGAACGAGATCGCAGGTTCCGGGAACTGTATCTCGTCGAACTTTACGGGGTTCTTTTCGTCCGTTATCGAATCGCCTGTCGTCGTGTCTTTCAATTTTGCGACACAGGCAATATCGCCGGCCTGGACGGAGTCCATCGGAGTTTGAGCCTTGCCCATAAGGCTGAAGATCGCTCCGATCTTTTCGCGGGTTCCTTTATTGACGTTGTAAAATCCGCCGTTAGACTGCAGCTTGCCTGAGAATACCTTAAATATAGATATCTGCCCTAAGAAAGGATCCGAGAGCGTCTTGAATACGAGGCCTGAGAACGGGCCGCTGGATTTCATTTCGATGGCCGACTTCTCCGCTGGATCACCTTTTGTCGCCTCGACCTTCGGCCTCTCAAGTGGAGACGGCAGATAGCTTGTGATAACATCCAACAGCTCCTTCACGCCTATATTCGAAGTAGCGGAGCCGCAGAGGATCGGGAATATTTTGGCCTCGCTGACACCTTTTTTGAAAGCGCTCTTCAGTTCTTCAGTAGAAAGCGCGCCTTTATCCAGATATTTTTCCAGGAGCGTGTCATCCATTTCGGCGGCTACTTCCGATAACTCCGCCATATTCATCTCCGCCTCGTCCTTATCATCGCCCGAAAGAGCGTCGAGCCCCTGGCGGCTCAATATGTTCGCAATACCTTTAAAAGACGATTCTTTGCCTACAGGATACGTCACCACAACGCAATTTTTTCCGACCCTCTTTTGCAGCGCGTCGACACACTTATGGAAATCGGCATGCTCTTTGTCCATTCTATTTACGAAGAATACGCACGGCAGGCCATTCTCCCGCGACATCTTCTGCGCCCTTTCCGCGCCTATCTCAAGTCCGCCAGTGGCATTTATGACAATTATGACGGCATCCGCCGCCCTTAAACCTCCGACCATCTCTCCCACAAGGTCCGTGTAGCCGGGCGTATCCAGCAAGTTTATCTTCTTTGAATTGAAGACGATGCTCATTAGCGAGGAACCTATCGAACATTTCCGCTCTTTCTCATCTTCGTTATAATCGGAAACGGTATTGCCGTCCTGCACTTTGCCCATCTTAGGTATGGCCCCGCCGTCAAAGAGGATAGCTTCCGCCAAAGAGGTCTTCCCGCATCCCGAGTGGCCTGCGAACATAACATTCCTTATATCTTTCGCTTCAAAACTTGCCATTTCTCACGCCCCCTTACTCTAACTTTTGTTAACTTTATTATATCCTTGAACGCGAAAAAGTCAAATGATCTCTTTTATCCTGTTAATAAGTTTTTCGATGTCGAGCGGCTTTATAAAATAATCGGCCAGGCCCATTTTTCTGGCTTTATTTATATCGGCCTCGTCCGAAAGGGCTGAGATAATGATTATAGGGATATCCTTCGTATGGGCATTCTTTCTAAGCGCTTCACAAGCCTGGAAACCGTTTATCCCCGGCATCTTTATATCCATAAGGATAAGCGCAGGCAATCTGCTCGATATTTCAATGCCGGCTTCTATTGCATTATTCGCGGTAAAAACTTCGAACCCTCTCTCCTCCAGGGCGTGCTTTAAAAGCCCCAGTAACCCTTCCTCGTCATCCACTATCAGGACGCTTTTCGATTTAAGCATATGTCAAACCTCTCCCTTTCTATCTTTTGAAAATTGCCCTCTTTAAGTTCGCCCAGCCTTATGTTGCCTATACGGATCCTCTTAAGATCGAGGACCTTGAGATCCATGCCGCCAAAGAGCCTGCGGATGTGCCTCTTCTTCCCCTCGGCTATAACGACATTCAACGCAGTCGTTGCGCCTTTTCCCTCGACATTTGAAAATGATTTGACCTTCAGCACGTCGCCTTCATTATAGACGCCTTTCTTTATCTGCGCTAGTGTCTTCTCGTCGAGTGAACCCTTTACCGTCACTATATACTCTTTCTCTATCTCGAATTTCGGGTGGGTCAGCCGGTAACAAAGATCGCCGTCATTCGTAAGTATTACAAGACCCCTCGAATCCTTGTCCAGCCTGCCGATCGGATAAAGACGGCCCTGGCCCTTAGGAACAAGGTCCGTTATCGGCTTTGCCGCATGCGCATCCGAAGCGGTAGAGGTTACGCCGCTCGGTTTATTAACGATAAAATACGCGTGCTTCTCCTGACGCAGGCGAACGCCGTTTACGACGATATCGTCCTCATCCCTAACAATATACCACGGTTCGCGGACGACCCTGCCACCAACCCTCGCCTTGCCGAGTTTTATATATTCGGCCGCCCTTCTGCGCGAACAGATCCCGGCTTTTGCTATGAATGCGTTGAGCCGCATCTATCCGGCAATTTTCACTCTATTCATCTAAGGCCCCTATTTTTTTCTTTCTCTATACTGCATGCCGCGGTCTATGAAAGAATTGGCCTCTGCGACATATCCCAATTCGAAGCATGCGGATGCCATGTCGAAATAAATGCTGTCGAGTTCCGGCGCAGACAATCTTTTCTTCCCGGAAAGGGAGTTCACTATCTCGTAAATATTATTGTGCGAATTCATCGAAACGCTGCGCCCCGACCGCGCTTTAAATGCATCTATCTTCCTGCGGTAGTCTAATGCCATATCGATATTGCCCTGTTTCAATTCGTACAATGCCATCCTATGCAATATATCGCTGTATGTTTTTCCACTCACACGGATGCCGGGCCTCTTGTTTAAGAAGGCCGCTTTTTTGTAGAAGGCTCTGGCAAAAGTATATTTCTCTCTCGTAAAATAGGCATCGCCCAGGGCTTTGCATGTCATGGCCTTCACGTTATCGTCGGGAAACTTTGCGACAATGTCAAGCCCCCGAGCCAGGCTCTTTACTGCCCTGGTATAGGACTTTGCGATGAGATGAGTATACCCGGAGACCAGGCAGGCCCTTGCGGCGCTGGATCCGTCGCCCAGCGATAAGTAGGTCTGCGCGGCCGTGTCCAAGTAACGGACGCTCTTCTTCTCGCTAAAATCTTTAGGCAATGCATATATGAGGCCCGCTATGAACGCGGAATCCGCAATGCCGCGTTCATAACCGTTTTTACGGAATACCTTTCCGCTCTCCAGCGCAATTTTGCGCGCCTCGTCAAGATGGTTTTCTCCGATATAAACACGCGCGAGTAAGGCCGTGGCTCCTGAAAGAGCGCGCATGTCATTAGCCTTACCGGCGACGTATAAGGCCTTCTTGGCGTAAATGACGGCCGACCTATAATCGCCTCTGTGCAAATAGATTTCGACCCTGCCGGCCTTTCCCGGCCTCGACATATTCTTCAGCATATCTTTTATAAGAAGGTCGAAATATTCTTTTTCCGCAAGCGAGACCAGATCGTTCAGTATATCCGGACCGCCGGCCTTTTTTACCTCATCCTCTTTGGCCTTCTCGTCCTTGGGCTGGCTCTCCGCCGCCGTTTCTTTTGCCGGCGCGGAGGCTACAATCTCATCCTCGGTGCTTCCGGCCGGACTCTGCCCTATATCTACCTTTTCCAGAGACTGAAGCTCATCGAGAGCCTCTTTGCGCGCAGTAGCCCCCGCATTCTTTTGCGAAAAGATATATTTGAGACCTGTTTCGAAATCCGGGCGATTTATTTCGAGTGCGCTAAAAAAGTTTAAAATAGATTTTACCGCGAATATGAATAGAAGGAAAAGACACGTACGCACGGCCACCCTCTTAATACTGCCGATATTGGGGAGCAGTGACTGGGCCTCTTTTTTAAGCTCATCGCTTTTTTTCACCGGTGCGGATAAGAGCCTCTCCTTTTCAAATAATGATATCGCGGGGTTGCCGTAAAACCGGCAGTTGGCCCAGGATAGCGAAGGCTTCCCGTACGCCTCTATCATCTTTAACCGTGACAGCCTCAGGGCTTCTCCAAGCGGAAATCCTTCTACAGCAAAAGCGTAAAACTCCCTCACGAACAGAAGGCGCGCTTCGTCCGGGACCCTCCAGAAGGTCTCTGCGTAATTCCCGGTGCCGGCAAGAAGAAAAGCGTTGGCTATCGCGAAGCCTTCCGGCTTGAAAAAATTATTAAGGGGCCATTCCTCCTGCTTGCCATATTGCATAGTATCGGAAAAAACAAAAGCGGGGGCCGCGCGATCCTTGCCCAGGGCCCGGATATTTCCGGTCGAAAATATGCCGCCTTTAAAGGACCACCCCGACCCGGACTGATCGTATGCATTGTAATTGGCATGGCCCAAAAAATGGATGATCTCGAATTTACCGATATTTTCGTCCGCGAATTTTAATTCTATATCCATGACCTTTAGCACCGAATTTATCGCGTCCCGGCGCAGGTAAAGCTTGTTTATGACGGCTACGCCTTCATGATACGCGAGGCTCGAGCAAGAGGATGATGGCGCCATGACAAGGGCGTGAAGGGTCTTGGAAGGGTTTTTCTCCGTTATCTCGAAACGTTCCTGTCTTGCGCCCGGGATGATGCCTACCGCATAACGAAGGCACAAGAATTCTTCCCCGTCATGCAAAAGCTCCCACGGAACGCGTATCAGTTGTTCATCGACCGACAGCGCCAGGTAATTTAGGCCCTGGTCCTTTAAAAGACTTCTGGTCTCCGGATTAAATAAGATCTCGAAGAGCGATCTTCCGATATGCTGCATATCGGCTAATAATCGCGCCGGCGGGTGGTCGGGACTTCCCATCATCGACATGACTTTGCCGGCATCCTCGCAAAATCTGTTCAATTCATTATCGGGCAGGAGTGCCTTGCCGTAGCAGACGGCATCGCCCGCCTCGGCATCGTTCAAGAAAGCGGTCGTATCTATTTCCTGGCCGGACCGCGAAATGCGTATGATCAGGACGGACCTGTTGGCATCCATATTTTAGTCGGTGAGATCTCCTTCAGAGGAAAAATTGAGCGATTCACTCATCTCGTCCATCTCTTGATGGCCATCCGCTTCTTCGCTCTCGAGATCGGGCGAAGGATAAGATCCGACGTCGGTCGAATCCGACTGCGCGTAAGCCGATTCCATGCGAAAACAAATACAGAACAAGGCGCACAATAACACCAGCGTTCTCTTCATAGTCCCTCCAAGTTTATTAAGCCACGGTGTCGGCTAAGTGCCGAGACCTCCGGTCGAGGCCAAGTTTATTAAGCCGCGGTGTCGGCTAAGTGCCGAGGTCTTTAGACCGAGGCCCTATCGATCGGATTTGTTCTTCGGCTCGATCACACAAGGCACGTTCTGCGGCCCCAAAAGGGCGGCCATGTTCGCGGCTTCATAAGGATTAAAATCTATGTCATGCCGGTATTGCCGCATGATCAGCCGGCCGGAATCGCTGTAGACGCGCCTTTCCATTGGCGTGCCCGTTTCATCATAGGAGATCTGCGACTGGAGGTGTGACTCGTCATACCACCACCTCATCGCCGCCCAGCCGTCTATGCCGGCCTTGAGAGCGCCCTTCTCGTCATAGAACGCCTCTTCGGTCCTGTTCCCGAAAGTATCGTACTTCTCCACCTTCTCAACTGTGCCGTCGGCCCTGCAGAGCGCCTTCGCCTTCAATAGCCCGTTGGTGTCGAAAAGCGTGCAAGACTTCAAGGTGCCGCTGGCCCAATGCTCGTACTGCCTGAGGCCCTTTACCTCCCCCTCAGGCCAGCAACTGGGCACAAAGATAATGCATATTAAATATATCGAAGCTTTCGCAAGGATGCGTGTCATGAAAAATTTTTCTTGTCCCTACTTCTTGCCGCCCGCATCTTCCTTCTTCGACGGAAATACGCCGGCAAGGTCTCCGATGACATTCACAAGCTGCCTATCTGACGGCACCACTATCTTGACGTTGTTGGCAAGCGCCTTCTCGACCGTCTCGAGACGCCTCAAGAGCTGGGCGTTTCCTACAAAGTATTTCTCCGCGGCTTCGTTGACGAGCTGTATCGCCTCCGCTTCTCCCTGCGCCTGCAGGATCCTCGACTGCCTCATACCCTCAGCCTTCTTTATTTGCGCGCGCCTTTCCCCGTCAGCCACCGTCTCTGTCGCGGTCGCATAGTCCACTGCCGCAACCTTCTCGTTCTCCGCCTTGACTACCTTATTCATAGTCTCCTGGACATCCTTCGGCGGATCGATCTCCTTTAATTCAGTCCTGACTATCTCGAGCCCCCAGTTGGCAGTCTCGGACATAAGCGTATTGTGAAGCTCTGCGTTTATCTTTCCTCTTTCGCTGTTGGCGGATTTCAGCGTGAGCGTGCCGATAATATTTCTTAGCGTTGTCCTCGCAAGATTAACGATCTGGTAATTGTAATTATTCACACTGTATTGGCAGCGCTTTACATTCTCTTCGTCCGGCTTCACCTTAAAGTAGACTTGCGCATCGACCTTAGCGTTAAGATTATCGTTCGTTATGATCTCCTGCGGCTCCGCATCGACCATCTGCTCTGTAACATTCACCTGGTACATTTTTTCTATTATCGGGATTAACCAGTGAAATCCAGGGTTGGCAAGTCTGCTATACTTACCCAATCTCTCGATAAGGCCTCTGTGCGTCGGCCGGACTATCCTGATCCCAAACAAAAAAACAGCTATACAGCCAATCACGATAAAAAACAAAATTGATCCCCCCATACGTTCATCTCCTTTTTTTTGCTTGAGACCTATTCCATTCCCTTCTTGAAGATCTTCGCCCTTACTTATGCTAATAGTATTATAAAGCTGCGATGATTTCAAGAAGAATATGTGTTCCCTGTCGAATAAAAAAGCAGTCTCAAGATCTGAGGCTGCCTGAAATCAACATTGTATTATTTTGCCGGTTACCTGTTCTGCATAAGCCTGTCAATATCTACAGGCGCTATATTGATAAACTCTATTCCCACATCTTCGTCCAGTAACGCCTCCCTGGAACGCGTCCTGTTCCACCTCACTCTTCCGACTGCCGATATCGGCCCTTTCCCGTCACTGTTATTTATATCCATCTTTAGCGTTTCGCCGTTTTTAGCAATAAGCGATAAGGCGGGCATCGAAAGCCCGCCTTTTGAAATATTATTCGATATTGTATAGCCGTAGCGCGTATAATTCGTGACAGGATAGTATTTTATTTCAAAAGCGGAATCCAAGCGGGGGAATCTTCGTCTATTTTCCATGATCATTAGGGGTTGTGGTCATTAAGTGTATCATCATATTTGCCGCAAGTCAAGGCCGCCTCATGTGAGCCAAAATTTTTATCCCTTTTTAAAGAGCATGAATCCGTAGGCCCCCAACACGATCATTACGATCAACACGACCAGCCCCATGAGCATTGTATTCCTTAACTCCTTTCGCATCGAGATCGGTTCGATCCGCCAGTTTATGTTTTCGTAAAATTTCCTTTGAAGCTCGATCATCGCGCCAGGCCTTGTCACTAAGGCAGTGCCTACCACAGCTGCCAATAATGAAAATACGGACAAACTTATAATCCACATAAGCATCACCTCTTTTCTTAAGAATTATAGCATAAAAATAGAAAAATGGAAGACATAATAAAAACCCCGCACCTTTAAGGGTGCGGGGTTTATTTGAAATTAACCCGGCATCCCTCGCGTATACGTTTCAACAGATAACGCTCGGGATACAGAGTCAAAAATAACCCGGCACTGGTCTACTCTCCCAACTAGTTGCCCAGTAAGTACCATCGACGCTGGAGGGCTTAACTTCCGTATTCGGAATGGGAACGGGTGTGGCCCCTCA
>Ga0315293_10000519_pt1 | contig 35956 bp, 21 predicted proteins | sample YL17G13_20_MG_FD_203071 | JGI IMG/M metagenome (GOLD analysis project Ga0315293, IMG submission 203071) | Sediment microbial communities from Yellowstone Lake, YNP, Wyoming, USA - YL17G13_20 | ecosystem: Environmental > Aquatic > Freshwater > Lake > Sediment | place: USA: Wyoming | collected... | reverse complement strand
CGCTTCGAAGTTCGGTCCGTTGCCTGCTTCATTCCCGAGTGACCAGACGATGACCGATGGATGGTTCTTGTCGCGTTCCACCATGCGGATCGTTCTGTCGAGATGCATTTCCCTGAAGTCGGGATTCTTCGCCAGGCTCTTTTCACCGTAGCCCATACCGTGCGACTCGATGTTGGCTTCGTCGATAAGGAAGATACCGTAGCGGTCGCAAAGGTCGTACCAGCGTGGATCGTCCGGGTAATGACACGTGCGAACCGCGTTGAAGTTGTTCTGTTTCAACAGTTGGATGTCCTCGAACATGATGGAATCGGACAGAACGTGCGCTGTGAAACCGTCGTGCTCGTGCCGGTTCACCCCCTTGATCCGGATGGCAACGCCGTTCACGAGCAACTGCCCGTGCTTGATCTCAACCTTTCGAAAACCGGTATAACATCCAACGAACTCATCCGCCGTGCTGTCCGCACCTTTCAGGTGGAGAAGAACAAAGTACCGATTCGGCGTTTCCGCAGTCCACGTGGCGGGATTCGACACGAGCCTCTCGAACGAGACGACAGCCGTATCCTTTCCACCGAAGTCAACTTCCCGTTCATCGGTGAGCAGCAGACTGCCGTGATCCCATAGCTGCATCGTTACGGAACATGGTCTTAGTTGCGGATTGTGAAGATGACTGACCAGCTCGACAGACACCGCAAGCTTGCCGTTCGCGTACGTGCTGTCGAGATCCGCCAGCACCTGGAAGTCGCGGACGCGAACCTTGGGGGCAGCGTAGAGGTAGACGTCCCGCTCGATGCCGCTGATGCGCCACATGTCCTGACATTCGAGGTACGAGCCGTCGCACCAGCGATAGACTTTGAGGGCAACGCTGTTGTCGCCAGATTCCTTGAGGTACTTCGTGATGTTCCACTCTGCCGGAGTGCGGGAGTCCTCACTGTAGCCGACGAACTGAGCGTTTACCCAGACGTAGCATGCCGACTTCACACCATCGAAGTGGAGAAAGACCTCCTTTCCCGCCCACTCCCGCGGTATGGTGAAGGCGCGTATGTACGAGCCAACCGGATTGTTGTCGTGCGGAACAAGCGGAGGATTCCATGGCTCGGGCCATTCGTACGGGATGTTCACGTAGATCGGCACTCCGTATCCCTGGAACTCCCAGTTCGATGGGACAGCAATGTCGTCCCAACCGCTCACGTCGAAGCCGTCCTTCCAGAACTCAACGGGACAATCGGCCGGTTTGGGTACCCATTTGAACTTCCATGTCCCGTTCAGGGAACGGTACAGCGGCGAGGATCGTCCTTCGAAGTGAAGCGCACCTTCCTGATCGGGAAACGGAACGTACGTGGCGTGCGGCTTCTCCGTGTTGATCGAGAAAACGTGCGGGTTCTCCCATTCCTGGACGACGCACGAATCCTGCGCGAACGAACGAACTGCCGCCACAAGCAACAACCCGATGAGCACCTGTGCGAACCGCTTCGTTCTGGTCATGGCGCAGTTCTCCCACATGTTCGTCGTGGATGCAATACACTGCTCCGTACTGCCCTCGCCGAGCTTCTCGAGGATTCGGTAGTGCGATATCGTCTTTCCGATCATTTCTCGACGCCTACTTTCCTCATGATCTCTTGATACCGAGGATCCGATTTGATGAAGTCGCACCAGGGGGGCATGAGCGCGGGACTCACCAAGCTGGCGTCCCGCTCCTGATACCCTTTTTCGAAGTATTCGAGCGCTTTCTCCCGATCGCCGAGCGCGCAGTATATTTCGGATATCCATAGTGGCGGATAGTAGCCATCCCCAATCCAGTTGAGGAGCTTCGAAAGCGACTCTCGCGCCTTTTCGGTTTGCCCGGAGAGCGCATATGCGACGGCGAGCATCTCCAAGGATGACGGAATGCCCCGGGCAACTCCTTTCTTGGCCAACTCGATAGCTTCGTTAAACTTCCCCTGCCTCAAGTAGATGTTTGGTTCTCCCCAGTAGATCAAGGCAGTGTTACTATCGATCTCGGCGGCACGATCGTAGTATGCATAGGCACTGTCATACTGCCCCGCGAGCCCATGGCCGAGACCGATCTGGCCCATTATCATGGGCGAAAGAGGATCCAGCCGCAGGGCTTGCTTCATCTCCGCAATGCCTTGCTTGAACACTCCCCTGCTTGTGAGAAAGAACCCATACCAAAAGTGAGCAAGGGCGAGGTTCGGATCGAGCTCGATGGCGCGCTTGTAGTACTCTTCGGCGCCCTTGATGTCCCAATCGTAGCAGTACTTCACATCCGCGATGAGGAGAATGCCCTCCGCCAAGGACGGATCGATAGCGAGCGCCTTCTCCGTATAGGCCTTCACCTTCGGCCACATCTCCCGAGGCGCCTGGATGCCCGCGCTTCCAAGATTGTCGTACGCTTCGGCCATCCCGGCGTACGCCAGCGCGTAGGTCGAGTCCTTGTCAATCGCCTGCTGGAAATACTGCATGCTCTTGTACCAGTCGGCAGGCGACGACTTGGCCCAGAAGTACTTGCCCTTGAGGTATGCCTCGTGGGCCTCGGGATTCACCGCTCGAGCGCGGGCCAGCCGCTCCTGCTCCTCCGGTGTCACCGCCACCTTGATCTCACGGGCGATCGCCCGGGCGACCTCGCTCTGAAGGATGAGCACGTTCTCGAGAGTCCGCGTGAAATCCTCCGCCCAGAGGTGCTTTTCGGGATGGGTCGCGATGAGCCGCGCGGTGATTCGGACCTCGTGATCGGCCCGCAATACCGATCCTTCGACAATCGCATCGACGCCGAGCTCGCCGGCAATCTGCGGGACGGTCTTGGGGCTACCCTTGTACTGCATCACCGACGTTCTCGAGATGACGCGGAGTGCTTTGATCTGCGAGAGCTCCTTGATGATCGCCTCCGTCATCCCGTCTGAGAAGTACTCCTGCTCGGGATCTGCCGACATGTTCTGAAATGGCAGCACCGCGAGGGAGGAGATCGGCCCCCCGTGGGGAGCGAAGATGAGCAGCCTCCCGACAACGAGAGCTGCGACGGTGACGATCCCGATACCGATGATCGCCCGGCGGGCGCGCCTTCTCCTGGCTTCAAGGGGGTCCGCGGCGGGCGCCTCCGCTCGTTTCGCGAGTTCCCTTTCGAGCGCCTCGAGGTCGGCGATCGTTTCGCGAACGTCCCGGTAGCGCGCCTCCGGATTCTTCGCGAGCGCCTTCCCGGCGACGTGCACGAGCTTCTCGGGCGCGTCGGGCCGGAGCGCCGCGAGCGACACCGGCGCCTCATGGAGGATCGAATAGACCATCGCCTGCTCGTACTCGCCCCTGAAGGGGAGCCGGCCCGTCAGCATCTCGAAGAGCACGACGCCGAGCGACCAGATGTCGCTCCGCTCGTCGACGTCCTTGCCGCCCGCCTGCTCGGGAGACATGTAGGCCACCGTGCCGAGGGTCGAGGCGGCCCGGGTGAGCCTCACTTGCCCGGCGAGCTTGGCGAGCCCGAAATCGAGGATCTTGGCGACGCCGTCGCCCGTGATGATGACATTCGCTGGCTTGATGTCGCGGTGGACGATCCCCTGGGCGTGCGCCTTCGCGAGGCCGCGCGCAATCTGGGTCGCGATGCGAAGAGCCTCCTCCATGCTCAGCGGTCCCCGCTTGATTCTCTCTCCGAGAGTCTCCCCCTCGCAGAGCGTCATGCTGATGAAAAGCTGCCCTTCTGCGGTCTCGTCTATCTCATGAATGCCGCAGATGTTCGCGTGGTCGAGAGCGGATGCGGCTTGCGCCTCCTGGATGAATCGGGCCTTCGCCTCGGCGTCCCGCGTGAGCTCCGGCGGCAGGAACTTGAGGGCAACGGTGCGCTTGAGCTTCGTGTCTTCGGCCTTGTACACGACGCCCATCCCGCCCTCGCCGAGCTTCTCGAGGATCCGGTAATGAGATATCGTCTTTCCGATCATGGGACCGTCATCCTCCAGCCCCTCATCAACGAGAGGCCCGATCACGGCTCCAGGTTCATCTTCCGCAGCAGGGCCTGAAAGTCCGGGCGGGATCGCAGGGGATCGTAGTGCGGCGACATCCTGAGTGATGTCACAAGGACCGGATCACGCTCTTCGATGCCCCTTGCGATCCATTCCAGGGTTGCGTCCCATTCTCCCAGACCACTATGGACGGCTACGAGAGCGGACGCGGGGACATAGGATGACCGCCGTCGCTCCGTCAGCTTCTCCAAGAGTTGCCGCGCCTCGGCCGTCCGGCCGGCCCGACCGTAAGCTCCGCCCAGGGTTCCCAGCGTTATCGGATTGCCCCCTGAAAGATCGATCGCTTTCTCGGCCGCGGCGATGGCCTCGTCGAGCCGCCCACTCAGCCGGTAGCCGACCGAGAGGAACCAATACGAGAAGAAGAACGTCGGATCCAGATCGATGGCGTGCCGTAGCTGCGCGACCGCCAACTCGAACCGCCGAGCATGGTAAAGGAGACACCCCACCAGCGAGTTGTAGAATGGATCGAGCGGATCGAGCTCAAGCGCCCGCCGCATTTCTGTCAAGGCCTGTTCCACCCGCCCCAGAGGGAAGAGGAACCACATCGCGTAGCACCAGGTGTAGTCGTATCGGATAGCCGCGGAGGACGGGTTCAATTCCATGGCGCGGCTGAATTCGCGCTCCGCTCCCGGCCAATCGAACTCGCCGCTGCCGAGGACGGTTCCCATCACGCTGTGGGCGTCGGCGATCGAGTCATCGAGCCTCAGGGCCTCGAGCGCCGCCGCTTTGGCCCCGGCGAACGCTTCACGTGGATCCGTTGACCCCCAGAATGCGCTCCACAAGTGGGATTCGGCCAGCACGACATGCGCCAGAGCGTAGTTCGGATCGAGCGCGATGGCCTGCTCGCAATACCGCCTCCCCGCCTCGCGTCCTTCCTGCGTCAGCTTCAGAAGGTGATACCGGGCCTTCAGGCAGAGGTCGTAGGCGGCGAGATTCTCGGTGTACCGCTTGACGAGCGGGCGGTCCCCCGAGAGGCGCAGCCGCAGCTTCTCCACGATGGCCTGCGAGATCTCGTCCTGAATGGCGAAGACGTCCGTCATCTCCCTGTCGAAACGCTGGCTCCACAGGTGGTACCCGTCGCTCGCTTTGACCAGCTGCGCCGTCACGCGGAGGCGGCTGCCCGCCCTGCGCACGCTCCCTTCCAGGATGTGCTCGACGTTGAGCCGCGCCCCGATCTCGCGCACGTCCGCCTCCTTGCCGCGGAAGGCGAAGGCCGAGGTCCGCGCCATCACGCGCAGCCCCGGCACCTGCGTCAGGGCGTCGATGATATCCTCGGCCAGCCCGTCGCTGAAGTACTCGTTCTCCTTGTCCGCGCTCAAGTTCGTGAACGGCAGAACGGCGATCGAGGGGGTCGTCTTCGCATCGCTATGGCCGACGTCTACGGTTTGGGAACCGGTTGCCCGTTTCACTGCTTGCAGCGCGCCGAGCAGCTCGGTTGATTTCTGGTACCGTTCGTTCGGATCCTTGGAGAGCGTCTTCTCGATGAGGCGTTCCACTTCGGCGGGCACGTCGGGGCGAAGACTTCGAAGCGGTTTCGGGGCTTCGTTCATGATCGAATAGCTCATCGCCTGTTCGTAGTCCCCTCTGAAAGGCGTCTCGCCGGTGATCATCTCGTACAACACGACGCCCAAGGCCCAGATGTCGGAGCGGTGATCGATGTCGCCGCCTCTCAGTTGCTCGGGCGACATGTAGCTCACGGTGCCTGGCGCTGTTCCGGTTCTCGTGAGCTTCGTCCGACCGCTGAGCTTCGCGAGTCCGAAATCCACGATCTTCACGAGCCCGTCTTTCGTGATGAGAACATTCGCCGGCTTGATGTCTCGGTGAATGATCTTCTGCTCGTGCGCTTTGGCCAGGCCCTGTGCAATCTGAGCGGCGACATCGAGCGCCTCATCGAGCTTGAGCGGCCCGCGTTCGATCTTCGCCGCGACAGACTCCCCATCATAGCGGGGCATCACGATGAACATTTGCCCATCGGGAGCCTCGTCGATCTCGTGGATCGCACATATGTTCGGATGTTCCAGTGCCGAAGCGGCCTGTGCCTCGTGGACGAATCGTTCCTTGGCCTTCGCGTCGCGGGTCAGCTCCGGCGGCAAAAACTTGAGCGCTACGCACCGCTTGAGCTTGAGGTCCTCGGCCTTGTAGACGACACCCATGCCCCCCTCGCCGAGCTTCTCGAGAATCTTGTAATGAGATATCGTTTTTCCGAGCATTGCACTCCTGGAGGATGGAAACGGCATCCACCCTTTAGGTCGCCCCGGCCGATTTCCTATAACCCCGCCGCGATTCTAGCAGAATCCCCCACAGCGGTCAAAGAGGAACACGCATCGGTTCGGCCGCGAGCTGTGAGCCGCTAATACCTTGTGGATTAATCAATAGAAAATGGACCGGCGGGGAATCGAACCCCAAACCTGCTGACGCATGATCGGCTGAAGCCGTGACAATTCTGCCCGCCACGATGGCGCAGACGCCGCCATAGTATCATGGACTCATGGCACACGAAGGGAGCACATCAATAGCATCGTTGTTTGTCAGCCTCGCTACGGTGAAACCCCTCATGATATAGATCTCAAAATTGCCGGTCTGACTCGATGTAAAGACTATCCCCGAGCCGTCGGGTGTCCAGGCGGGCATAAGGGTTTCCGCAAACATCCCCGTGGTATATGTCAATCTCGTTTGATTCGTCCCATCGGCCTCCATGGCGTAGATCTCGTCGGTACCGTCTCTGTTCGATACAAAGGCCAGCTTGGAACCATCCGGAGACCACGCAGGGTTGTAGTTCCGACTAGGGTTCGAAGTCAATTGCCGCCAGCTGTGATGGTCCAGGAGACAGATATCGCTGTGCTGTCGATCGCTCCAGCTCGATTTCCAAAAGGCTATCAAATCGTCTCGGGGCGACCAGACTATACTGCCGAAAATATAAGTAGCCTCAACGGGGGTGTAGGGGTTTGTGCCATCGGCATTTATTATATGGATTCCATGCCATGGCCTCCCGTCGGGAAGGCTGTCTCCCGTTATGAAGGCGATTTCCGAACCCTCGGGGGACCAGGTGGGATCGAAATCGAACGATGGAAGATTAGTCACGTTGGTCAGAATCGTCCCGTCGGAATTCATGACCTGGATTTCATAGCTGCCATTCACGTAGGACGCAAAGGCGATTCTGCGGCCGTCGGGCGACCAGACAGGGCGTGCATCGAAGTCGCCCCAGAATTGAGTCAACTTCTTCTGATCCGTACCATCGGCATTCATGGAATAGATACCGAATACGCCGCCCCGGTCCGATGTAAAGACTATTTTCGAGCCGTCGGGAGACCAGGAAAAAGCTTGATCCCGGGCGGCATTATTGGTGAGGTTCTTTTGATTGGAACCGTCGGCATTCATGACGTAGATTTCCTCGTTGCCGTCGCGATCGGATGCAAAGGCGATCTTGAGGGTCTTCTCGACTTTCTTGGGGGGCGCTGTTGGTGAATCCGAGCACGATATCATTCCGATGGCTGCCAGCGTCGTACCAACGGCGAGTGTGGTGATGAGTGCGAGATTGCGTCTTTTTCTATCCATTTCTCCGACCTCCTCGTGGGTGGAGTGTAGCGCCTTTAGAAAATGGACCGCCGGGGAATCGAAATGAGCCCTACAGCGCGGCGAGCCGTTTCTGCGCGTCGACGAGCTGAGGGAGGTCCCTATCCGCCTCCGACCACATCTCGAGGAACTTCGTGTACTCCCGTTTCGCATCCGCTGGGCGCTTCATCTCCTCGTAGATTGTTCCGAGCTCGTAGTGCGAGAGGGCGTGGCCGCCATAGATTCGCAGCATCTCCTTGTGCACCTTGGCGGCATCCTCGAGTCGGCCAGCCATCCGATACGCGCGGGCGAGGGTTGTCCGACAATCAATATCAAAGAAACCTCCGAACGGAGCCATACCACCGTTCTTTTCAATTGTGCGCAGCAATTCCAGAGCGGTTAACTGATCGTGCCTGGCGAGGGCAATTTCAGTCCTGATCCTGAGGGCTTGAAAACGCACGCGCCCTCCATGCTCGAATTCCGATTCCAAGAGCCTTTTCGCGGCAGCTTCGGCGCCCGCCGTGTCGCCAAGTTCAGCCAGCGCTCTGCCTCCAAATTCAAGCGCTGAGAAGGGCGAACCAGTCCCTTCTTTCTCGAATTGCTTGGCTTTGTCGAGGACCTCCTTCGCGCGTCCCATCGCGAGAAGAAGCTGGCAGACGTGTCTGTCTGGTTTTCCCGTGTACTCGCGAAACACGTCGCGCGCCTTGTGAAAACGACCCTCCTCGACATAAAGCGCCGCCTGGTGGAGGTCGAACTCACTCTGGCAAATCAGATACTTACGCCTATTTGCACTGAGATTCCTCTGCTCGAGAGCTTTCTCCAAAACTGCGATTGCGCCTTTCACGTCACCGCGCTGGTAGGCACAATCACTGAAATTCTCAGGGTACCAGTCCGGATCCAGTTCTACGGCCTTATGAAAGGCCGCTTCCGCACTGTCCGTACGCCCTAAGGCAAGATACCGAACTCCGAGATTATCCCAGCTATTCGGCTCAGAGGGGTATCGCTTTACATACGATTGGCTGGCACGCAGCGCTTCCTCGCTACGACCCAGCATACCGAGCGCTTGCTGATAGCCGGGGCCGCCGATAGCGATGTCGTCCGGATACAACCGCCGTCCTTCTTCGTCCACTGCCAGCACTTCAGCGAAGTACCAGCGCCAGATCAGCTCCCCTTCCAAATCAATCAACGCTTGCCGGTCGTCAGGCCAGCGTTTGCGGATTTCTCGAAGGACTGTGATCGCGTCCCCTGTCCGCCCGTTCAAACCACAGCGCTGGGCTTCAAGCCGCATCTGATCCTTAATCCCCAGTCGAGACCTCAGCATCCACGCTCTCTCAATGTCCCCTTGCGCCTTTGGAATATCGAGATAGCCGGCAAAGCCGCTGTGCATTCGTCCAAGCTCGAGGTACGCCAACGCAAAGTTCGTGTCCTGCGCCACGGCTCTCTCGAATCCCTCAATCGCATCGTCCACCCGCCATTCCTCCTCTGCCAACATGCCGGCTGTATAGTGCTGATACGCTCGGGGAGATTCGGTCGTCACGCTCTCCACGCTGGTGGGCGCGGTTCTTGCGGCAACCCCGCAGGCTCGAGCAATCAGCGGAATGGCTTCGGCTATCATCTGATCCGCGAGACTGGCGAGCTCATTGCCTTCCACGCGCCCGGCCTTCACGTCATCGCCGCTCTTGGCGTCCACCAGGTGCCATGTCACGAGCTTTCCAGCGCCGGATGGCCTGATCGTCCCCGTGAGAAACAAAGTCGCCCCGGCCTTGCGTGCAATCTCGATTGTTTGGCTTTCTTCTATTGCACCGCGGGGTGACCCGAAGAGACGCCGCCGAAGATCGTGAAGAAGATCGGAGCTCACGAGCCGGACAATATCCGCCTGAATGAGCCCGATATTCAAAAGCTCGGTGATTCCTGTGGAAACAGTCGGATCATCCGGTGTCGCCAAATCGCGAAAGTCCATCACGGCCAGTGAATACTTCGTGGCATCCGGAGCGGATGGCCAAAAACGGAGAAGCAAAACCGACGCGAGCGCCACCGGCACGACGATCGCTGCCACCGCCGCTACACGCTGCCACGGGCGCCACCTCCGCCAAAGTCGCCTCAGACCCTTCGCAGGCATCGCCCTTCCTGCGGGCAACGCCTCGCGATCCTGCGCGAGCAGCGTCAGGTCCGCAACGAACTCATCGGCGCCCTGATACCTTCTAGCAGGATCCTTTTCCAACGCCTTGGCGACAATTCCATCCAGACCGGCGGGGACATCACTACCCTCAACCGACAGAGGCGCCGGATCCTCATTCATGATCCCATAGACAATAGCCGCCTCGTACTCCCCCTGGAACGGCACCCGCCCCGACACCATCTCATACAGCACCACTCCGAGCGCCCAGATATCACTCCGATGATCCACCTCTTTCCCCTGCACCTGCTCCGGCGACATGTACGCCACCGTCCCCATCGTCATCCCCGTCCTCGTGAGCTTCGTCGCTCCCGATACCTTCGCGAGCCCAAAGTCCATGAGCATCGGACGGCCATCGGGAAGAAGCATCACGTTCCCGGGCTTGATGTCCCGGTGGATGATGCCTTTGGCATGGGCGGAGGCCAGGGCGTCTCCGATCTGCCGGGCGTTCGAGAGCGCCTCATCGAGCGGCAACGGCCCGTCGGCGATCCGATCCCTGAGACTTCGCCCCTCTATGCAGGCCATGGCGATGAAGATGCGACCGTCAGCTTCGGCTATCTCGTGAATGGGACAGATGTTCGGATGAAGGAGCGCCGCCGCGGCCCGCGCTTCATGCACGAGACGGGCGCGGTCTTCCTCGCGGGCGACGGAGTCAGGTGGGAGAAACTTGAGCGCCACGGTCCGGCCGAGCGTGAGGTCCTCGGCCTTATAGACCACTCCCATCCCCCCCTCGCCGAGCTTCTCGAGGATCTTGTAGTGAGATACGATCTGACCGATCATTCTTCGACGCCCACCTTCTTCATGAGCTCCTTGTACCGGGGATCCGACTTGATGAAATCGCACCAGGGGGGTGCCAGCGCAGGCATGACGAGACTGGCGTCCCGATCCTGGTATGCTTTCTCGATGTATTCAAATGCCCGTTCACGGTCGCCCAGGGCGCAATATATCTCCGCTATGTACGTGGGTGAAAAGTAGCCATCGCCTATCCACTCGAAGAGCTTCGAAAGGGACTCTCGCGCTTTGTCGGATTGCCCGGATAACGCATACGCGACGGCGAGATCCACCAAACAAGGGGTAATGCTGCGCGAGACCCCCTTCTTAGCCTCCCTGATAGCCTCGGCATACTTTCCCTGCCGCCGGTAGATGCTAGATTGCCTCATATAGATCGAGCCGGCGCCGCTGTCGATTTCGGCCGCGCGTTGCACGTATGCGAAAGCACTGTCGTATTCCCCTGCCAGTTCATATCCGAAGGCGACGCTGCTCATCATGGCAGGGGAAAGAGGGTCGAGGCGCAGGCCACGCTTCATCTCCGCAATTCCCTCCTTGAATATTCCCTGGCTCGTGAGATAAAACCCGTACCAGTAGTGAGCCAGGGCGAGGTTCGGATCGAGCTCGAGGGCGCGTTTATAGTCCGCTTCTGCACCTTTGACGTCCCAGTCGTAACAGAACTTCACGTCCGCGATGAGCAAAACGCCCTCGGCCAACGCGGGGTCGAGAGCGAGCGCCTTTTCGGTGTAGGCTTTCACCTTGGCCCATGCTTCCCGGGGATGCTGTATGCCCATGCTCCCCAAATTGTCATACGCTTCCGCCATCCCGGCGTACGCCAGCGCATACGTCGAGTCTTTGTCGATCGCCTGCTGAAAATACTGGATGCTCTTGTACCAGTCAGATGGCGACGACTTAGCCCAGAAGTACTTGCCCTTGAGATAGGCCTCATGGGCCTCGGGGTCCACTGCTCGGGTGCGGGCCATCCGCTCCTGCTCGCTTGGCGTCACGGCGACATTGATTTCGCGGGCGATTGCTTGGGCTACTTCGCTCTCGAGGGCCAGGATGTTCCGGTAGCTCTGTGTGTACGTGCTCGCCCACAGGTGCTTCTCGGGCGCCGCTCGAACGAGCTGCGCAGTGACGCGGACTTCATCCTGGACTCGTTGAACCGAGCCCTGAACGACCGCATCCACACTCAATCGCGCGGCGATTTCGGGCAGCGATTTGTCCGTTTTCTTGAACCGCATGACGGAGGTCCGCGAAATGACGCGGAGCGCCTTGATCTTCGAGAGCTCGCTGATGAGCGCCTCTGTAATCCCGTCGGAGAAATACTCCTGCTCGGGATCGGCCGATAGGTTTTGGAACGGGAGCACCGCGAGCGACGTTATGGGTTTTTCCGGCGGCGCGAAGATATAGTATCGCCCGAGGACTATCATGGCGCCGAGCACGGCGCACGCCGCGAGCGCGTAAGGTAAGAGTCTTTTCGACCGCCCGGCCTTGCTCGACCCCGCCGCCGCATTCACGGTTTCCAGTTTCTTGTCGCACGCCTCGAGATCGGCGATCATCTCGCGCATGTCTTTGTAGCGCTCATCCGGTCTTTTCGCGAGTGCCTTCCCGAGGATGTGCTGGAGCTCCTTCGGCGCATCGGGGCGAAGGGTTACGAGCGACAGCGGCGCCTCATTGAGAATCGAATACATCATGGCCTGCTCGTAATCGCCCTTGAAGGGGAGCCGCCCCGCGAGCATCTCGTACAGCACGACGCCGAGCGACCAGATGTCCGTGCGTCGATCGACGTCCTTGCCGCCAGCCTGCTCGGGAGACATGTAGGCAACCGTACCGAGCGTGGAGCTCGCGCGCGTGAGCCTCACTCCCCCCGTCAGCTTGGCGAGCCCGAAATCGAGGATCTTGGCGACACCGTCATCGGTGACGATAATATTCGCCGGCTTGATGTCGCGATGGACGATCCCCTGGATGTGCGCCTTGGCGAGGCCCCGGCCGATCTGGAGCGCAATGCCGACGGCTTCTTTCGTAGCGAGATGCCCGGCCCTGATTTTCTCCTTGAGGGTCTCGCCTTCGTGGCAGGCCATGCAGATGAAGAGTTGCCCTTCCGCGGTCTCGTCTATCTCATGAATCGTGCAGATATTCGGGTGGTCGAGCGCAGAGGCTGCCTGCGCCTCCTGGATGAATCGGGCCTTGGCGTCCGCATCGCGGGTGAGCTCCGGCGGAAGAAACTTCAGCGCTACGATGCGTTTCAGCTTCGTGTCTTCGGCCTTGTACACGACCCCCATCCCGCCCTCGCCGAGCTTCTCGAGGATCCGGTAATGCGAAATCGTCTTGCCGATCATTGTCGGACACCGACCTTTTTCATGATGTCTTGGTACCGGGGATCCGATTTGATGAAGTCGCACCAGGGGCCCCAAATCCCCGGCATCAGCATTCCGAAATCCCGTTCTTGATACGCTTTCTCGAGATACTCGAGCGCCTTTTCTCTATCGCCGAGAGCGCAGTATACCTCAGCCAGAGGCCGAGGTGCAAGGTAGCCGCCCTTTGTCCCCTCCGTGAGCTTCGCTATCGACTCCCGTGCCTTGTCGGTCTGCCCCGAGAGCGCGTACGCGAGAGCGAGCTGCGGTAACGCCATAGTGCTTCCCACGGCGACCCCCTTCTCAGCCTCCTCGATGGCCTCGTCGAACTTCCTCTGCCGCAGGTAAATGTAAGACCTCGTCACGAAGACAAGGTCGAAGGTGCTGTCGAGCTCGGCCGCGCGCTCCACGTATGCGAGAGCGCTGTCGTACTCTCCGGCCAACGCGTAGCCGTAGCCGACATCCGCCGGATAATCAGGGTTCAGAGGATCGAGGTGCATACCCTCTTTCATCTCCGCAATGCCCTGTTCGAATCGCTTCTGGCTCATGAGAAAAAATCCGTACCAGAAGTGAGCCATGCCGAGGTTGGGATCGAGCTCGATGGCGCGCTTGTAACACTCTTCGGCGCCCCTGATGTCCCACTCCCAGACGCATTTCACATCCGCCGTAAGCAGTATACCCTCCGCCAGGGACGGATCGAGAAAGAGCGCCTTTTCCGTATACGCCTTCACCTTAGGCCACGCGTCCCGAGGGCGCAGAACGCCATAGCTCCCCAGATTGTCGTATGCCTTCGCCATTCCCGCGTACGCGAGCGCATAGGTCGAGTCCTTGTCGATCGCCTGCTGGAAATACTGGATGCTCTTGTACCAGTCTGCGGGCGTCGATTTGATCCAGAAGTAATTGCCTTTGAGATACGCCTCGTGGGCTTCGGGGTTCACCACGCGAGCGCGGGCCAACCGCTCCTGCTCGCCCGGTGTCACCGTGATCTTGATCTCGCGCGCGATCGCTTGGGCGACCTCGCTCTGGAGAAGCAAGATATTCTCGAGAGTCCGCGTGAAGTCCTCCGCCCAGAGATGCCTCTCGGGGTGTGCCGCAATGAGTTGCGTTGTGATACGCACATCTCCATCGGCGCGGAGCACGGAGCCTGCAACGACGGCATCGACCCCGAGCTCCTGGGCGATCTGCGGTATCGTTTTATCCGTGCTCTTGTACCGCATCGCTGACGTACGCGAGATGACGCGGAGCGCCTTGATCTGTGAAAGCTCCTTGATGATCGCCTCCGTCATGCCGTCGGCGAAATACTCCTGCTCGGGATCTCCCGAGAGATTGTCGAGTGGAAGAACGGCGATGGAATGGATTGCCGCGGCTCGATGGGGGAAGAGGTGCGGCCAGGCCGCGATGACCGCTGCAATGATAACGACGGCGGCGCACGCCGCGAGGGCGATTCGCTTCCTGCTAAACGCCCCCTTTGGGCGCGTTATCGGTTCGCCGCGCTGCCCCATCCGCTTTTCGAGAGAGCGGAGATCAACGAGCAGATCGCTCATCGTTTGATATCGTTCGCCCGGGTTCTTCGCGAGTGCTTTCCCGATGACTCGATCGAGTTCGATAGGAAGGTTCGCGCGCAGGGCGGTGACGGGTTCCGGCTCATCGTTGAGAATGGAATAGAATATTGCCTGTTCGTATTCCCCCCTGAACGGTCGCCTGCCCGTGACCATCTCGTAGAGCACGATGCCGAGCGACCAGACATCGCTTCGGTTATCGATCGGACCTCCGCGCGCCTGCTCCGGCGACATGTATCCGGTCGTGCCGAGCGTGGTGCCCACTTTCGTGAGGTCTGCGGTGCCCTTCAGCTTCGCGAGCCCAAAGTCGAGGAGCTTGACCTCGCCGCGGTCCGTGATCATGATATTCGCCGGTTTGATATCGCGGTGGGTGATGCCGCCTTCGTGAGCCCGCGCGAGCCCTTCGGCGGCCTGTATCGCGATATCGAGCGCTTCGGAAAGCTTGAGCGGCCCGCGTTCGATACGTTCCTTGAGAGTCGCCCCCTCGTAATAGGCCATCGCAATGAAGACCTGTCCGTCGTCGGTCTGCTCGATGTCGTGAACGTTGCAGATGTTCCGGTGGTCGAGGGCGGAAGCGGCGCGGGCCTCCTGAATGAAACGCTCCCTCGCCTCGGCATTCATGGTCAAGGCGGGGGGCAGAAACTTCAGGGCGACGGGACGACCGAGTTTCGTATCCTCGGCCTTGTAGATGATACCCATCCCGCCTTGCCCAAGCTTCTCGAGGATCCGGTAGTGCGACACCGTCTGTCCGATCATGGTACCGTCATCCTCCAGCCCCTCATCAACGAGAGGCCCGATCACGTCTCCAGGTTCATCTTCCGCAGCAGGGCCTGAAAGGCCGGGTGAGATCGCAGGGGATCGTAGCCCGGCTCAGCCTTGAGTGACATCACAAGAAGCAGATCATGCTCTTCGACGCCCCTTGCCCACCACTCCATACTCTTCTCGACATCTCCAAGGCCGCGATAGATCATCGCAATGGAAGAAGGTGGAACGTAGCCCGAGCGACGTCGGTCCTCCAGTTCCTCCAGCAGTTGCCGCGCCTCGGCGGTCCGGCCGGCCAAACCGTAGACTCTGCCCAGCAGTCCCATCGTTCTCGCAATGCCCCCGGAGAGTTCGTTCGCCTTCTCGGCGGCGGCGATGGCCTCGTCGATCCGCCCAGTCAGAGCGTAGGTGATCGAGAGCAGCCAATGGGACTCGAAAAAGGTCGGGTCCAGATCAATGGCGTGCTGGAGTTGCGCGACCGCTGACTCGAATTGCCGCGTGGCGTGAAAGATATACCCCACCTGGCAGTTGTAGAATGGATCGAGCGGATCCATCTCCAGCGCTCGCCGCTCCTCGGTCAAGGCCTGTTCCACCCGGCCCAGGGGCAGAAGGAACCAATGGGCGTAATAGTACCGGGTGACTGCGGACGAGGGGTTCAGCTCCAGGGCACGGCGGAACTCGCGCTCGGCTCCCTGCCAATCGAACTCGCCGATGCCCAGGACGGTTCCCAACGCGCTGTGAGTTTCGGCGATCGTGTCATCGAGTCTCAGGGCCTCGAGCGCCGCCGACTTGGCCCTGGGGAGGGACTCCCGTGGCTTCGCGAATCCCCAATAGGCGCTCTCCACGTAGCATTCCGACAGCACGACATACGCGGGGGCGTACTTCGGGTCGAGCGCGATGGCCTGCTCACAATACTGCCGGGTCAACTCGTATCCTTCCTGCGTCACCTTCGTGAGGTGATACCGGGCCTTCAGACAGAGGTCATAGGCGGCTAGATTCTCCGTGTAACGCTTGACGAGCGGACGCTCCCCCGTGAGCCGCACACGCAGCTTCTCCACGATGGCCTGCGAGATCTCGTCCTGAATGGCGAAGACGTCCGTCATCTCCCGATCGAAGCGCTGGCTCCACAGATGGTACCCGTCGCTCGCTTTGACCAGCTGCGCCGTCACCCGGAGGCGGCTGCCCGCCCTGCGCACGCTTCCTTCCAGGATGTGCTCCACGTTGAGCCGCGCCCCGATCTCGCGCACATCCGCCTCCTTGCCGCGGAAGGTGAAGGCCGAGGTCCGCGCCATCACGCGCAGCCCCGGCACCTGCGTCAAGGCATCGATGATGTCCTCGGCCAGCCCGTCGCTGAAGTACTCGTTCTCCTTGTCAGCGCTCAGATTCGCAAACGGCAAAACGGCGATCGAGGGGGTCGCCTTCGCATCGCTCTGGCCGACGTCCAAAGCTTGGGACTCGAATCGTCTTTTCAGTGATTGCAGCGCGCCGAGCAGCTCGATCGCTTTCTGGTACCGTTCGTTCGGATCCTTGGAGAGCGTCTTCTCGATGAGGCGTTCCACTTCGACGGGCGCATCGGGGCGAAGACTCCGAACCGGTTTCGGGGCTTCGTTCATGATCGAATAGCTCATCGCCTGTTCGTAGTCGCCTCTGAAAGGCGTCTCGCCGGTGATCATCTCGTACAACACGACGCCCAGGGCCCAGATGTCGGAACGGTGATCGATGTCGGCACCTTTCAGTTGCTCGGGCGACATGTAGCTCACGGTACCCGGTGTCGTTCCGGTCCTCGTCAGTTTCGTCCGGCCGCTGAGCTTCGCGAGTCCGAAATCCACGATCTTCGCAAGGCCATCGCTCGTCACGAAGATGTTCCCCGGTTTGATGTCCCGGTGGACGATCCCTTTCTCATGGGCCTTCGCCAGGCCAGAGGCCACCTGGATCGCGATCTCCGCCGCTTCGTCGAGTTTCAAGCGCCCTCGCTCGATCTTCGCCTGAAGGGACTCGCCCTCGTAGCACGGCATCACGATGAACATCTGCCCTTCGGGAGTCTCATCTATTTCATGGATCGCGCAGATGTTGGGGTGCTCGAGGGCCGATGCCGCCCGCGCTTCGTGAATGAAGCGCTGTCTGGTTTTGTCGTCAACGATCGAGGAGGAAAGAAACTTGAGCGCTACGCATCGCTTGAGCTTGAGGTCCTCGGCCTTGTAGACGACGCCCATCCCGCCTTGCCCAAGCTTCTCGAGGATCTTGTAATGAGATATCGTTTTTCCGAGCATTGCACTCCTGGAGGATGGAAATGGCATCCACCCTTGTGGGCGCCCCGGCCGATTTCCTATAACCCCGCGGCGATTCTAGCAGAATCCCCCGCAGCGGTCAAAGAGGAACACGCATCGGTTCGGCCGCGAGCTGTGAGCCGCTAATACATTGTGGATTAATCAATAGAAAATGGACCGCCGGGGAATCGAACCCCAAACCTGCTGACAGGGTATCAGCAGTTATGTCGGAGATACTCGTTTATGACTTCCGGCTTGAGCTTCGTGTCCTCCGCCTTATACACGACGCCCATCCCGCCCTCGCCGAGCTTCTCGAGAATCCGATAGTGGGAGATCGTTTTTCCGATCATCGTTTCCCCCGCAAGACCTGGGCAGTCCCTTTTACGCAACCGTGGCCGAGGATGCTCATCTGCGCCGACAGATACTCCAGCAGGAAACAGGCGGGGTAACAATCATTTGAACACATTCTCGATCATAACGAGCTTGCTGTTGACGCGGGCGTCCGTATAGACAATCTCCTTCCCATCGTAACTTATGTCAAGGAAACAGTCCCAGGATGGGTTTAGTCCGGGAAACACTCCACGAATGATCTCCTCCCTTCCGGAGGGTATGGAGATCCGCCGAAGCTCGCCTGCATTCTTTACCCAGTAGAGAAACTCCCCGCTTTTATCAAATGCGCTAGTGAGACCCGAATATGCCAGCTTCCTCGGCGACGGGAGGCTGGGGTCTTTCACACCCGGCGCCGCGCTGACCCACATCCCTTCGCGCCCGGATCGGTTGTCATAGTAGCCGATATACGTCCCGCCCTGGAGAGAAGATGCAAATGTCGAGTCTTCGAAGAATCTGCGAGGCTTTCCGCCATCGATGCCACTCAGCCACATGCCTGGAGCGGAAAAATCCCAACTGGTAAACGTCTTATTATCGATCCACTGTGCCGGCCAACCCTTGCCGACAAGTTTGGGTGTGCCGGGATTCTTGGCTTCAATGAGATATACTCTTGAGGAATCCCAGGGCTCGCTGAGTGAGCTTCTGCCATATATGATCCATCGGCCATCGGGTGATGGAATAGGACTGTAAATCTGTTCTCCACCCGAGCTCAGCTCTTTCCGATTCCTGCCGTCCCGATCGATTGAGCAAACGAGACTGCCCTCTTTCATCCCAACTGGTTGGGCGAACGCAAAAAATACTTCCTTACCATCGGGTGAAAAATAGACCGCCGAAAGTACTGCGTCATCAAAGGTAATCTGGTGGGGGTTGTACCCATCCGTACCTGCGATCCAAATGTGGGCGATGCTCTGCGCTTGATAGTACAACAGCTTTGACCCATCGCGGGAGATCGCCATTGAGTAGTCAGGACCGGCGCCCCTTGTTATTTGCGCCGAGGACCCGCCCGATGCCGGCACCATCCAGAGATTGAAGTTTCCGCTCCTTTTCGAGGCGAAGATGATCTGGTCGTTGGGAGCCCAACAGACATCCGTGATTCTCTTCCTGTCGAACGTTACCTGCCGTGCCTTCCCCGCGGAAAGCTCATACACCATCACTTCCTGACACTGTGGCGAGAGACGCCGGATCCAGCAGATCGATCGTCCATCCGGCGACCACGAAAAATTCTCCATCCGGCTTGACAGGCTGTCGATGAGCTCGCGGCGGTTATCACTCCCATCAGCTCTCACGCTCCAGAATTCCGGCTTCCCGGACTCGCTTCCAGAGCCCTTCGAACGTACATACCCTACTCGCTCGCCATCGGGTCGCCATCGCGGCATGGCAGCGTTATCCACAACCCTCTTGCTCGAACCGCCGACGGAGGAGACGATTGCAATTTCGGGTCGCGTCACCGAAGGGTTGAATCTGTCATAAACAATCCTGCTTCCATCCGGGGAGATATCAGCAGCACTCATGTAAAGGCTCGAATCCGATGTGATGCGCCGCGATTCTCCCGATGTCGTATTCATGAAATAGATGTCCCACCTGCCGCTCGCATCGCTCGCCGGATATGCCGCCCAGTCTCCGTCGCGCGACAGTCCCGGAGATCCGACTTGCGTGAACGGAATCGGGAGCGCTCGAAATGTCATGTCCGGATTGACGGCAACCCGCGATGGCTGCTTCGTCACGAGAAAATACGTGGCGGCTACGATGGCGAGCACGATGGCGGCGCCGATTCCGTACCACAGCCGTTTCCTCGATGGTTTCGTACTGATCGCCGCCTGCGCGGTCACGTATCCCGTCTTCACGTAGTCGAGCTTCTTCCGCTCACGCCTCAGATCGGCCAGCAGCTCGTCGGCGTGCTGGTACCGATCGTCCCTGTCCTTCTCGAGAGCCTTTGCGACGATATGCTCGATCTCGGGCGTCGCCTTCTCGTTGAACCGCGCGATCGGCTGGGGCTCATCGTTGATGATGGAGTAGAGTAGGGCGGCATGATGCTCGCCTCCGAATGGCAGCCTCCCCGTGAGCATCTCATACAGCACAACGCCAAGAGAGAATATGTCGGAGCGATGATCGACCTCTTCGCCCCGGGCCTGCTCCGGCGACATGTACAACGCGGTGCCGAGCGTCGAGCCCGCTTTCGTGAGCTTCGTCGCGCCCTTCACCTTGGCCAGCCCAAAGTCCGTGATCTTCGGCTGCCCCTTGGCCGTGACCATGATATTCTCGCTCTTGATGTCCCGGTGCACGATCCCTCTCTCGTGCGCCGCCGCGAGTCCATCACATACCTGAATGGCGATATCGAGGACCTTCTTGATGGTGAGAGTCTCTTCCTCAACAAGCTGTTTCAGCGTCTTTCCCTCGACATACTCCATGGCTATGAACACCTGGCCGTCGTGTTCGTTGATCTCGAATACGACCGCAATGTTAGAATGCAGGAGCGCGCTCGCGGCGCGCGCCTCGTGGTAGAAACGCTCCTTCTCCGTGGCGTCGCTCGTGAGGTAGTGCGGGAGGAACTTCAGTGCGATAACCCTATCGAGCTTCGTGTCGTGGGCTTTGTAGACCACTCCCATGCCGCCCTCGCCGAGCTTCTCGAGGATTTTGTAATGAGATATCGTCTTTCCGAGCATTGCACTCCCGGAGGAAGGAAACGGCATCCACCCTTGAGGGCGCCCCGGCCGATTTCCATGACCCTAGGATGATGCTAGCAGAATCGCTGACGGCCGTCAAAGAGAAGGCATGTTTCACCCAATGATATTCTGCTACTTATGCGCTACCTATTGAATGGCGAGAGTGGGGGAGCGAAATCTCGAAGCCGCCAACACATTGGGGATCAATCAATAATAAATGGACCGCCGGGGAATCGAACCCCAAACCTACTGACCACTTTGCTTCACCTCCGGGTCGAAATGCTCCACGAGCCATGCATCTGATTGTGTTTCAGACACTGTGACAACTATCTTCTTTCCGTCCGGACACATACTGATGGAGCGAATGTCCTTGAAAGGCAGGGTTAAAAACGTCTTCGCCTCACCATTGCTTGCGTTCACCATCAATATCTCTGGAGATCGTGCCTTATGATCCCAGGCATAAATCCAGTTTCCGTCTGCCGACCACTGTATCGGCATCAAGTACCTAGGGTGTGCAAGAAACTGCGAAGAATCCTTCAGCGAGATAATCCAGATACCTGATTTCTGGGATATTAGGCGCCTCCAGGAGACCGCAACTTTCTTCCCATCTGGTGAATACTCTGGATAGAACATGTAACCAACCGAATCATTCTTGACCAACGGCCATTCCTCTTCTGTGCTTGGGTCGAGAAGATGATGATTCCGATGGCCGGGCCTTAGATAAAGGATATCAGAGCCAGGAGACCAGGCGAGTAGGAAAGCGTTTGCACTGAGCTCACTCTTGTCAAATGGACGAGGAGTTCCGCCTTCTGAATTGACCTTCCATACTTTGGGAGCACCATCCTGGTTGGAACCGAAAGCAATTTCTTTGCTGTCTGGAGACCAGACTGGACAATCGTTGTTCGAATTGAAAAATGTCAATTGTTCTATTTGACCACCTGCTATCGGCATCACGAAGATGTTCCCTTGAGCGGGGTTTCCCATACGAAACACAATCCTTTTCCCATCGAGCGAAATACTTGGCCGCGATATCAAAGAGGTGCCCGAGGTGAGCTGTTTTGTTTCAGTAGTTCCTATGATCCTTCTAGCCTCATAGCTCACCAACCACAGATTGGAATACGATTGCACCCGAGTGTAAAGCAATCGCGCATTATCTTCTGAAAGCGAAAAATCTTGTCCCTCCTGCAAGCCACCGTATACTGCGATTGGAAGTCCTTTCGCTTTCCCAGTCTTTGCGTCAATCTTGATCTTCATCAAATCCACTGTTTGCCCCCGGAAACGCAAATAATAGAGGGCATTCCCTTTTGAAGACCAGCGCGGAGAACCGAGATAAGCACTCTCGCTCGCCTCTTCAACGATCTTATGTTGTTGGGTTCCGTCAGTCCCAATGGTCCAAATTGTACCCTCCTTCTCTCCTTCCGTGCGAAATGTCAGCTGATCTCCTGTTGGGGACCAATCAATATCCCGCAACCAGGTAAAAGACCCCTCTAAGGGTATCGAAGTGGTATCACCAGTGGATATGTTTGTGAACCAGATGCGTTTTAGTGTTACGTCACTTCTGGCGAAGCGAGAACCATCCGGAGACCAGCTAACAAAAGGAGCAACATAAGGAGCATCAGAAGGAAAGGACCCCATCTTTCGTGAAGTTCCGCCGAGTCGAGGTACTATATACGTACTCCCAGAAGCAATCAATATTTCAGAGCCATCAGGAGACCACTCCAGGTCACTAATCGCTGCTTTCTTGAATACTTCAATGGGCTGCCCGCCAGCGAGGTCTTCAACACACACCCTGCTTTCGGTTGGCGACACCTCAGCAGCATAAGCAACAAACTTTCCGTCCGGAGAAATAGAGGGAGAACTAACCTTGCCCGTGGAAGTAATCTGTCGATAGGTGGGCTGGATTTGCTTCGGCGGATGTTTTTTGATTAATTCATTGATGAAGACTGAAACGGCAACGAGGATGATTATTGCTCCTGTCACTGTCGCATACATGAGCAGTCTTTTCTGTGTCCTTCTTCTTTCTCTGTCCTTAGGTAGTTGGAATTCGTGGATTTTGCCGGGCAGGACTTCGGGAGTCTCCCCGTCTAGCCTCCGCAAATCAATCAACAGCTCCTCAATATGCTGATAACGATCTTCCTTCTGCTTCTCCAACGCCCTAATGATTATTCTCTCCAACTCCATCGGGATGCCGCTCCGCAATCCCGTCGGCGGTTCTGGTTGTGAATTGATAATAGAGTAAATCACCGCCTGTTCGAATTCCCCCTTGAATGGCGTCTCGCCGGTTACCATCTCGTACATCACGACGCCCAGTGCCCAGATGTCGGAGCGGAGGTCGACGTCATCGCCCTTCAGTTGCTCGGGTGACATGTAGCTCACGGTGCCTGGTGTCGTTCCCGTTCTCGTCAGTTTCGTCCCCCCGCTGAGCTTGGCGAGTCCGAAGTCGACGATCTTCACGAGCCCATCTTTCGTGATGAGAACGTTTGCCGGCTTGATGTCCCGGTGAATGATCGTCCGCTCGTGCGCTTTGGCCAGGCCTTGTGCAATCTGAACTGCGACATTGAGGACCTCAGCGACTCCGAGCGGCCCGCGTTCGATCCTCGCCTTGAGCGATTCGCCTTCGTAGCAGGCCATCGCGATAAATGTCTGGCCTTCTTCCGTCTCGTCTATTTCGTGGATAGTACAGATGTTAGGATGGTCCAGCGACGAAGCGGCCTGCGCTTCGAGGACGAATCGTCTCTTGGCTTCCGCGTCGCGGGTCAACTCGGATGGCAGGAACTTGAGAGCCACGGTGCGTCTGAGCTTCGTGTCCTCGGCCTTGTAGACCACACCCATTCCGCCATGGCCGAGCTCCTCGAGGATCTTGTAGTGAGATATGGTCTTTCCGATCATTGCGCTCCGGGAGGATGGAAACGGCATCCACCTGTGCGGGCGCCCCGGCCGATTTCCATGACCCTAGGGTGATGCTAGCAGAATCGCTGACGGCGGTCAAAGAGAAGGTGTGTTTCACCCAACACATTGTGGATGAATCAATGATTCTGTGTGGAAGCCCGGGCAGGCACCGCGCTATAATGTTCCTGCATTGTCTCAATCGAACCATAGATCCCGAGACGGTAAAGGAAGGGTGAGGCGATGGATACGGCAGACCGGATTTACCGAGACCTTCAGCAACATCTGGATAGGCAGGCCATTGGATTTCCCGCCACGAAGTCCGGGGCTGAGATACGCATCCTCAAGCGGCTCTTCGGCCCCGAGGAAGCCCGGCTGGCCCTGCATCTCACGTACAAGCCGACGCCGCTCAACCGCATCTGCGAGCTGGCCGAAGGGAGCGGGATACCCCGCGACCGCGTCGAGAGCATGCTCGACAACATGGCGAGAAACGGGGCAATCGAGCACGCCGAAAAAGAAGGCACGCGGTATTTCTGGACCATGCCTTTCATCGTCGGCATGTTCGAATACCAGCTGAAGCGGCTCACTCCAGAGTTTCTCGGCGACGTCGGGCAGTACATGAGCGACAGAGCCTTCGGGCTCTCGTTCCTCAGCACGGAGCGGCCGCAGATGCGGACGATACCGGTGGGGAAGAGCATCGCGGTGGATCATCACGTTGCCACCTACGACCATATTGTCGAAATCATCAACGGCGCCGAAGGCCCCTTCGCTATCCTCGAGTGCATCTGCAGAAAGTCAGCCACCATGGGGGGGAATCCCTGCAAGAAGACCTCCCGCCAGGAAACGTGCATGCCCATCGGCGAGATGGCGAAGCACGCCATCCAGAACGGCATGGGGAGAGCCATAGGCCGGGAAGAAGCCCTCGAGATAGCTCGATTGAATGAAGCCGAGGGATTGGTCTTCCAGCCGTCCAATGCGCAGAAGGCCGATTTCATCTGCGCATGCTGCGGATGCTGCTGCGGGATGCTCCGCCTCCAGAAGATGCTGCCCAAGCCGGCCGGTTTCTGGGCGACGAACTACTACGCCGCGGTCAACACCGAGGCCTGCACCGGCTGCGGAGTCTGCGTCAAGAGATGCCAGGTGGACGCCGTGACCGTCGATGATAGTGGGAGCACCGCGCTCGTCAACCTCGATCGCTGCATCGGCTGCGGCAACTGCATCGTCACCTGTCCGGCCGGCGCCATGAGTCTTCTCAGGAAAAAGAAGGAGACCGTGCCGCCACAGGACACGGAAGCCCTGTATGACGAGATAATGGCGCACAAGAAGGGAACGCTCGGCAGGATGATGCTGGCGGCGAAACTGATGCTCAAGAGATGAGCGGACCGAGGGCCCGCGGCGCCAGAGGCAATAGATGATATTCTGCTACCCAAAAAAGTGGGCCGCCGGGGAATCGAACCCCAAACCTACTGATAGGGATTTGCTATTGCGTGCGCACGCATAGCAATTAGAGAACATCCTGACGACAAGAAGCTGCCGCATTGTTTCCAGCCGAGAGACAGACGAGATATCGAACTTTATACGCGGCGCCCCAATGTTTTCTATATTACTACTGTTCTTATCCTCCTCGTGATGGATCCTCAAGATGTTTCTTTGCAGGTGTCTTTTCCCTTTCGGCAACAACAAACGTTATAGAAGAAACTCATCAGAGTCAAAACAGCTGAAGCGATGATAATGACAATCTTTGCCCAAGATGCAGGCCACCAGCCTATTGCCAGCACCAGAATTGCAGCGGCCAGCAAAAAACGGCAATAACACAATTTCATGACAATCACCTCCGTTTGGAAAGTTTCGTCGATTAAACAAGAATAGAAAAGTTTGTTCAAGAAAAATTTGACACAGTTCAACCGATTTTCGATACCTTTCGACTATAGGGATTATGGTGACGGCTCTTGACCCCGGGCAATCCTCGGGCGCTGCTACCTTTCGGGCGTAGCAGGCCTGGTTGCTGCTTGCTTGATTGTATTTTGCTACCTATGTGCTACCTATTGAATGGTGAGAGTGGGGGAGGAGAATCTCGAAGCCGCCAAAACATTGTGGATCAATCAATAAAAAATGGACCGCCGGGGAATCGAGCCCCGAACCAATCGTCTCTGGGCACACCCCACTGCGCCTTCGAACCCGGTACCGAATCTATCGAAGACCTGCCTTTTCCAGCAGCGCATCGATCTCAGGCCCGCCTGCCCGCATTTGGGGAGGTATTGCATTGTTGAAATCGAGGAAGCAATCCCGTTCCTGTATGGCGTGCTTCACATAAGCCAATGCAGCCTTCGGCTCTCCGCGCGCGACGGAGATCCACGCGAAAAACATCGGCGGCACATAGGTTTGCTTCGCCCGTTCGTCCAAACGGTCTATGAGCTTATCAGCCTCGCGGTTCTTCCCCATCAGATAGTAGGCGGCGGCAAGCCACGCGAGCGTAGCCGAAGAGCCTCCCGACAGATCGACGGCCTTCTCCCATGCGGCGGCGGCTTTCTCCACCATCGACGCGTGGAGGTAGGCCATCCCCAGATGCAGGTACGACTGCCAATGGTCCGGATCCATGGCAATCGCTTTGAGACTCGTGTCGATGGACTCCTCGATTTCTCCCACACCGTAGAGAGCGCCCGCCGACCATGCGGCCACAAGGCTGGATAGCGGATCGAGCTTCAGGCAGAGTCGCGCCTCCCTGACCGCATCTTCTTTTCGCCCCCGACAGGCGAGGAAGAGAGCGTAGTTGGTTCGACCCAGCGCCGAGCCCGGGTCCAGTTCGAACGCTCTCTTGAATTCACGTTCAGCCGCGCGGAAATCCCAATCGATGAACCAGAAGGCCCAGGCGAGATCGCCGTGAGCGAAACCGAGGCTGTCGTCGAGCGCGAGCGCCCTTTGGGCGGCGGCTCGCGCTTTGGGCGCCACTTCCTTCAGCGCCACATTCCCCCAGAAAGCCTGGCTCCCATAGTAAACCGACAACCAGGCGTGGGGGAGAGCGAACATTGGGTCGAGCTCGATGGCCCTCTGGAACAGCTCGAAACTCCTCGTCCACCCTTCCGGCGTGAGGCTGTTCCAGTAGAAACGTCCTTGGAGGAATGCGCTGTACGCCTCGAGGTTCTCAGTGCAGGAAGACACGAGGGGGCGATCCTTCGAGCCGACGAGCTCAACCCTCAGTCTGTCGACGATCGCGCGCGTGATCTCGTCCTGAATGTCGAAAATGTCCTTCATCTCGCGGTCGAAACGTTCCGACCAGACGTGGTAGCCGTCCTCTATCTTGATGAGCTGCGCGGTGATCCGAAGCCGGTTCCCGGCCTTGCGGACGCTCCCCTCGAGCACGGTTCCAACATTGAGCTTCTCGCCGATTTCGCGTATATCGACGTTGCCCCCGCGGAAGCGAAAAGCTGACGTCCGCGCCGCAACGCGCACGCCCTTGAGCTGGGCGAGAGCGTTGATGAGCTCCTCGGCGAGGCCGTCCCCGAAGTACTGGTTCTCCGGATCTGGACTCATGTTGACGAACGGCAGAACCGCGATCGAGGGAACCCCAATCGCGTCGCTACCGGCGAGGTCGACCGACGAAGATTCCAATCGCTTCTTGAGTGATTGCAGAGCCCTGAGCAGTTCGGTCGTCTTCTGGTACCGCCCGTTCGGATCCTTGGAGAGCGTCTTTTCGATGAGGCGCTCCGCTTCGACGGGCGCATCGGGGCAGAGCGTCCGAATCGGTCTCGGAGCTTCGTTCATGATCGAGTAGTTCACCGCCTGCTCGTAGTCCCCTGTAAAAGGCGCCTCGCCGGTGACCATTTCGTATAGCACGACGCCCAGGGCCCAGATGTCGGAGCGCTGATCGATGTCGCCGCCTCTCAGTTGCTCGGGCGACATGTAGCTCACGGTACCCGGCGTCGTCCCGGCTCTCGTCAGTTTCGTGCGGCCGCTCAGCTTCGCGAGTCCGAAGTCGACGATCTTCACGAGCCCATCTCTCGTGATGAGAACATTCGCCGGCTTGATGTCTCGATGAATGATCTTCTGCTCGTGCGCTTTGACCAGGCCCTGTGCAATCTGAACGGCGATATCGAGGACCTCATTGAGCTTGAGCGGCCCGCGTTCGATCTTTGTCTTGAGCGACTCCCCTTCATAGCAGGCCATGGCGATGAATGTCTGACCTTCATTCGTTTCATCTATTTCGTGGATCGTACAGATATTCGGATGATCGAGAGCAGAGGCGGCCTGTGCCTCGTGGACGAATCGTTCCTTGGCCTTCGCGTCGCGGGTCAGCTCCGGCGGCAGGAACTTGAGCGCCACCGGACGGCGAAGCTTCGTGTCCTCGGCCTTGTAGACGACCCCCATCCCGCCCTCGCCGAGCTTCTCGATGATTCTGTAGTGAGATATCGTTTTTCCGAGCATTGCACTCCCGGAGGACGGAAACGGCATCCACCCTTGTGGGCGCCCCGGCCGATTTCCATAACCCTGGAGAGATTCTAGCAAAATCGCTGACGGCGGTCAAAGGTAAGGCGCGCTTCACCCACTGATATTTTGCTACCTATGTGCTACCTATTTCGAAGCCGGTTTTGCAGAGCTTTCAGGAGCCTCCTTCTGACGATCCCGCTTTTTAAGCTCGACGCCCAGATCTCATGCATTTCGGTGCATCTTGAGGAAACATCGCTAAACGGCTTGACAAGATGAGGCATATATAGCATAATTCGCCATATATCGAATTATGCCGAGCCCTTCGCGTTTAAGTAATCGGCGTAACGTGACATGCTGGAAGGAGTGGCTTCATGGTGAGACTGGAAGTATTCGATCCTCCGATGTGTTGTTCCTCGGGCGTCTGCGGTCCTGCCGTGGATCCGTCGCTTGTCCGTTTTGCTTCCGATCTGGAATGGCTCAGAAATCTGGGTGTCGCGGTCGTTCGATACAATCTCACGCATCAGCCTGAAGCATTCGCTGACAACGAGGTCGTCAGGGAGGCATTGCGTGGCGATGATGAAAATTGCCTACCCCTTGTTCTGATCGACGGGCGCATCGTGAGCCGCGGTGGATATCCTACACGCGAGGAACTCGCATCGTTATGTGGAGTGGCGGAACGGTCTGAGGCGATCACATATTCCGCTTCGGTCGCCGAATTGGTTGCCATGGGGGCAGCCATTGCCTGCAACTGCGAGCCGTGTCTCAAGTTCCACTACGCGGCAGCTCGGAAGCTGGGCGTGTCGAAAGATGACATGGCGATGGCTGTTGCTACGGCGAAGGCTGTAAAGGACACTCCTGCGGAATCCATACTGAATCTCGCGGAAAAGCTCCTGGGCAAATCCGTTGCTTCGAGCTCTGCCGATACGACGGCTGCGGATGAATCGCACAACCGGTGCTGTTGAGGAGGAATTCCATGCCGGACTTCATTGAGCGGCCGACGCGGCATTTCTTCTTCACGGGCAAAGGTGGTGTCGGAAAGACGTCATTAGCCTGTGCCACAGCCGTCGCTCTGACCGATAGAGGCAAGAAGGTTCTGCTTGTGAGCACAGATCCCGCTTCGAATCTCGATGAAGTGCTTGAAACGAAACTCGGGTCGAAACCGAGGCCGATCATCGGCGCGCCCGGCCTGTCGGCATTGAACATAGATCCGGCAGAAGCGGCGCGCGAGTATCGCGAGCGTCTGGTCGAGCCGTATCGCGGCAAGCTGCCGGCCGCGACTCTGCGAAGTATGGAAGAGCAACTCTCCGGAGCGTGCACAATGGAGATTGCCGCCTTCGATGAGTTTTCAAAGTTCATCGGCAATCCCGATGCGACGGGGGCATTCGACCATGTCGTCTTTGATACCGCCCCAACCGGTCATACCCTGCGACTGATGCAATTGCCTATGGCATGGAGCGGATTTCTTGAAGCGAGTTCAGCGGGGACATCTTGCCTTGGACCGTTGTCGGGTTTACAGGCGCAGAGAGAGCTCTATGAGAGCGCCACAGCGGCATTGACTGATGCGCGGCAGACGACCCTCGTGCTCGTGAGCCGCCCCCAAAGGGCCGCTCTCAAGGAGGTCGAGCGGACAAGTATCGAGCTCGCTGCTCTGGGAGTGCACAATCAGACGCTTGTTCTCAATGGCTTGTATCGAGCGCAGCTACCTAATGATGAAATAGCGAGCGCTCTCGAACACCGGGGCTACGAGGCCCTGCGCGAAATGGGATTCTTTCTCTCACGATTGCCCGTTTGCGAGGTTAGACTTCATTCTCACAGCTTAATCGGCGTTGAAGCCCTTCGCGGCATGTTCGTCGAGGAAGATGAAAACGCCCTGTTGTCAGATCCGGAACCCCTTTCCCTTGAGGATCTGTCTCTCGAACCATTTTCGGATTTGATGGATGACCTCGCCCGAATGCGTCGAGGCGTCATTATGACCATGGGCAAAGGCGGCGTGGGGAAGACGACCATCGCCGCGGCCATCGCGGCCGAACTTGCACACCGAGGATTTCCGGTTCATCTATCTACGACTGATCCCGCAGCGCATATCGCGGATGCCCTCGGCCAGATTCAGGGTGTACACGTGAGCCGCATCGATCCTCTGAGTGAAACGAAGGCATACGTCGATCATGTCATGAAGACTGTCGGAGGCACACTCGATGCGCAAGCGCGTGCCCTTCTCGAAGAAGACCTGCGTTCTCCCTGCACGGAGGAAATCGCCGTCTTCAGGGCGTTTGCACGAACAGTGGCGGATGGTCAGCACGGCTTTGTCGTCCTCGATACCGCCCCGACGGGGCATACGCTTCTTTTGCTCGACGCGACGGAGGCGTATCATCGGGAGGTCTCCCGCCACGCGAGCGATCTTCCCGAAGAAATTCGTGAGATACTGCCTCGGCTCCGGGATCCGGATTTCACGCAGATGTTGATTGTCACGGTTCCCGAGGCCACCCCGGTGCACGAAGCTGAGTTTCTGCAAGATGATCTTCTTCGTGCCGGTATTGTTCCCTATGCATGGATCATCAATCAGTCGTTTGCCGCATGCGGTTCGCGCGATCCACTTCTGCGCGCTCGAGAAGCCAATGAAAGGGCATTCATCGAGGAGGTCGCGCGGAAGCATGGCACTCGCGCCAGCATTGTCCCATGGGTTCCCAGGGAACCCGTCGGGGTGGAGGGGCTGCAGCAGCTATTCGGGAATTTTGCGAGTGCATAGGCGGATCGTAAGTGGGTGACGGATCCATGTTGATGGATGTAGTTCGTGCACTGATTGCCATTGTGATTCTTCTCGTCCTTGTGGTGATTTCCGCGTATGCGTTGACAAAGGCCCACAGAAAAGGAGTGAGACATCATGCGGACAGCGACATTAGCTACTCTTGGCGTCCTGCTTGCAGCCGCAGCGATTGCCGGGTGTGCGCGCTCAGAAGGGCAGGAGAAGAAAGCTGCTGCGCCGACCCAGACCAATAATGCCGTGGCGCCTCGGGACCAAGCGGCACAAGTCAGGGGCGACGGAGCCGCCGCCGAGGCGCTGCGGCGAGCTAGCGACAAGAACAAGTACGTGTTCATATTATTCTTCAGCACGGAGGATGAGCCGACGCGCATCGCGAGAAAATCTCTCGATCAAGCCGTCCGGAGTATAGGCCGTTCTGCCGAATGCGTATCTGTGGACATAACGAACGGCAGCGAAGCTGCAATCGTCAACAAGTACAACCTGCGTTCAACCCCTATGCCAATTGTCCTTGCCTTTGCACCGAACGGTGCCGTCACGGGCGGTTTTCGAAGCGCGGATATCAATGAAGAGAAACTAAAGAGCGCCATTGCGAGCCGCGGAATGCAGGAGTGCATGAAGGCGCTGCAGGATAGAAAGATCGTATTTGTCTGCTGCCAGGGCAAGAAGACACAGTTCAATAAGGAAGCAATGCAGGGAGTCAACGAGTTCAAAGCTGATGCACGCTATGCGGCGTACACGACGGTTGTAACGGTGGATCCGACCGACGCCGCAGAAAAGGGTTTCCTTACCCAGCTCAAGATAGATCCGAACGTAAAGGAGGCGACGACGGCGTTTCTCGCTCCCCCCAACGTAATGCTCGGCGTGACGAATGGTCCGACTTCGAAGGCTTCGTTTGCAAAAATACTCGCTTCGGCGTCCTCGGGGGGATGTGGACCCAAGGGATGCGGACCGACCGGGTGCGGGCCGGTCAAGAAATAGGAGCACGCACGTATGAAACTGAGAACACTGGTCTGGCGGGAAATCTTTGAACGGAAGAATCAACTCGGAACGAGCTTTCTCGCGATTCTTCTCGGCATAAGCGTTATCGTATCGATAAAGAACATCACCTACTACTCCGAGAAGGCGGTTGCCGGGGAGTTGGATGCGCTGGGCGCCAACATCCTCATCCTGCCTAAGTCCGCCTCACTCCAAGATTACTACAGCGCCGACCTGCAGCAGGAAGTGTTTCCCGAGGAGTATGTCGCGCGGCTGACGAACTCGGATTTGCAGGGGCTCGATAATCTTTCCCCAAAGCTCTCCATGCCAGTCGATATCCAGGGGAAGCGGTTCACGCTTACAGGGATACTGCCCAAGAACGAGTTTCAGGCAAAGGTTGCGTGGCAGGGAGCGGGCATCTTCGCCCGGCCCGAAGGCTGCGGGACGGTGGTCGCCGTTCCCGGGCAAAACGCCGAGTCTGCCAAGGAGACTCTCTCGCGCAAACGTGTCATCGAAACCATCGGCGATACGGAGATACTCGTGGGCGCGGATATGGCGACCTCGTTGAATGTACCCGAGGGAGACAGCGTTTCGCTTCTCGGCACGTTCTTCACCGTCACGGCCGTTCTGCCTCAAACGGGGACTATTGACGATTCGCGCGCTTTCGCGCACCTGCATACCGTTCAACGACTCGCGGGGCAGGATTCGCTGCTGAATGCCATTGAGGTCGTGGGTTGTTGCAATGCAATCTCGGGCGGGCTCGTGCAGAAGATCAACAAGCTGCTCCCTGACGCGAAGGTCGTCACCATCTCCCAGATCGTGGACACTCAGATCAAGACTAACCGCATGATGTCGCGGCTTTCGGTGCTTTTCCTCGTCATCATCGTTCTTGTCGGGGGAGCGAGCATAGCGAACTATATGTACGCGAACGTATTCGAACGAAGGCGGGAAATCGGCACTCTGATGGCATTAGGTGCTGGCTCTGGAGTTGTGCTGCGTCTGTTTCTCCTCAAAGCCTTGGTGCTCGGGCTCGCCGGGGGATTGGCCGGCTACGTCATCGGAACGATAATAGCCGTTACCCTCGGGCCCCGCATCGCCGGTGTGCCGGTATTGCCTATGCCGATGCTCTTGCTCTGGGCGTGCGGGATCGGCATCGTGATTCTGCTTGCCGCGAGCTATTTCCCGGCCCGGCGCGCCGCCCGACTCGATCCCGTTTCCGCCCTTCAGGAGGTCTAGCGAATGCTGAAGATGCACTCGGTCACCAAGAGCTATAATCACCGCGGCAAGAGAGTGCTCGCCCTCGATAACGTGACGATGGAGATTGCACAGGGCGATTTCGTATCGATTATCGGCCCGAGCGGAAGCGGTAAGAGCACTTTTCTGCTCATGCTCGGAGGCATGCTTCGCCCGGCCGAGGGGAAGGTATTTGTTGATGAAGAGTCACTCTACGACCTCAATCCCGAGAAGCGCGCGGCCCTGAGAAAAGAGAAAATTGGATTCGTCTTTCAGACATTCAATCTGATACCGTATCTGACAGCACTTGAAAACGTGCAGATTCCGCTGCTCCTCGCGGGCATCAACGGGGATGCGCAAAGAGTGAAGGCGGCTTCTCTTCTTGAACGTCTCGGTCTCGGCGACCGGCTCGACCATAAGCCTTCCGAGCTGAGCGTTGGGCAACAGCAGCGAGTGGCCCTGGCGCGGATGCTCGCCAATGACCCGGCCATTGTGCTGGCCGACGAGCCGACAGGCAATCTCGATCCGGATACGGGGCAAGCGATCTTGACGTTTTTCGAAGAGATCCATCGCGAGGGACGCACAATTGTGATAGTCACGCACGACCACGGGGCAGCCTCGAGGGCCGCAAGGACGCTCAAGCTCTTTGAGGGCAAGATCATCAACGATTGAGGAGAGAGCACATGAAGACCTCCGGAATGGAATCGGTTCTGCAGATTACCAAGGCCCTTGCCGATGGGCAGCGCATTCGGATACTCATGCTTCTCAAGGCACGGGAACTCTGTGTGTGCCAGATTATCTCGGTGTTCGATCTGGCGCCATCCACAATTTCAAAGCATCTCGCAATCCTGAGCTCGGCTGGGCTCGTTGAGCATCGCAAAGATGGCCGATGGGCCTATTATCGCCTTCCTGGCGGTTCAGCCGATCCAGTGATACGATCCGTGCTGCAGTGGATCGAGAAATCCTTGCGAGGCGATGAGGTTGTTGAAAGAGATGAGGGGAAAATCGCGAAGATTCTGGAATGCGATCCAGAGGTCTTATGCCAGCAGATGAGAAACGGCTGAAGGTTCTTTTCCTTTGCACCGGCAACTCCTGCCGCAGCCAGATGGCGGAAGGGTGGGCGCGCGCGCTCAAAGCGGACATCATCGAGCCGTACTCTGCAGGGACCAAGCCGCATGGGGTCAATCCTCTCGCCGTGAGAGTAATGGCCGAAGTTGGAGTCGACATATCGAGCCAGAAATCAAAATCTCTCGAATCATTGAAGGACATCCGGTTCGACTACGTTATCACCCTCTGTGACGACGCGAATGAAACATGCCCGTTCTTTCCGGGGGCGGTGAAGACGGTTCATGTCGGATTCGATGACCCGCCGGCTCTCGCGCGAGCGGCAACGACGGAAGAAAAGGCACTCGCGATTTATCGCCGCGTGAGAGACGAGATCAGGGCATTCGTTGAAAAAATACCGAATCACTTAACGGGCACGCACGAATAAACGACGGATGAATGGCAATGGGAAGGAGTCCGAGCAATGGCCGTTGAAGCATGTATCACTAAGAAACCGAAGGGCCTGAGCTTCTTTGAGCGGAACCTCACTGGCTGGGTGCTGCTCTGCATCGGGGCCGGTATCGCTCTCGGCAAGATCGCGCCGGGCATGGCTCGATATCTCGATGGTCTGTCGATCTATGTCGGCGGCGCGCCCGTCGTTTCCATCCCCATCGCGATTTGTCTCTTCTTCATGATGTACCCTATCATGGTCAAGATCGATTTCGCCGAGGTGTTGAAGGCGGGAAAGAGCGTTAAGCCGGTGAGTCTCACCCTTTTCGTGAACTGGGCGATCAAGCCCTTTACGATGTACGCGATCGCCGTCTTTTTCCTCGGGTTCGTGTTTCGAGGCCTCATCGGCGCCGAGGCGATCGATCTCGTGAAGATGCCCTTCGGTCTCGACCTTCCGGTCGGCGCGACGCACGGAGTCGGCACCGTCGTCCTTGCGGACGGCGTGAAGATGCTGCAGGTCCCTCTGTGGCGGAGCTACCTTGCGGGCTGCATTCTCCTCGGCATCGCGCCCTGCACGGCGATGGTGCTCGTCTGGGGCTACCTCGCGAAGGGAAACGACGGGCACACGCTCGTGATGGTGGCCATCAATTCGTTGACCATGCTGTTTCTCTACGGGCCGCTGGGGGGATTTCTCCTCGGCGTCGGGCGGTTGCCCGTTCCCTGGCAGGCGCTGCTGCTTTCCATCGCCGTGTACGTCGCGCTGCCTCTCGTGGCCGGGTATCTTTCGCGAAAATGGATAATCCGCGCGCGGGGCGAAACCTGGTTCAACGAGGAGTTTCTCCACGTGCTCACGCCGATCACTATCGTCGCTCTCCTCGCGACGCTGGTTCTGCTCTTTTCGTTCAAAGGGGAAGTCATCATGTCCAACCCGCTGACGATCCTCTGGATCGCCATTCCACTCTTTATCCAGACAAACCTGATCTTCTGGATTGGGTACCTGCTGTCGAAGCCGTTGAGGTTGACTTACCAGGACGCGGCGCCCTCGGCGATGATCGGCGCATCGAATCATTTCGAGGTCGCCATTGCGACCGCGACGATGCTCTTCGGCATCTCGTCAGGCGCGGCGCTCGCGACGGTCGTCGGGGTGCTGATCGAGGTGCCGGTGATGTTGATGCTGGTTAAGATATGTCTGCGGACGCAGCATTGGTTTCCTGCAGAAAAGTCTCGGGCCTAATTATTGCAATTCTCGAGACGCCCTTTAGTGCATTTCCATCAGCATTTGCCCGAGCTCCCCTGCCACGTACTCGCGGAGCGCCGGGGGATTGTGGGCGTGGTCCCACACCTCCGGCAGGTTCTTCCACGTGACTTCCTTTCCATTATCGTGCACAGACAAGACCAGCGACGGTGCTGTCAGTTTGTAATCATCTTGGAAGTGCTTGTTTTCCGGTTCATCGTAATTCAGCGGCAGAAAGACGACCGTGCCCTCCTTGACCAAGTCGGCGAATTCCGTCTCCACGGTTTCCTTCGACTGCTTCTCGATGGACAGGCAGGTCGGGCAGCGGATGGTTCCGTGAAGATAGTAAGCGACGAGCTTCCGTCCCTTTTCGTTATAGACTGTCGTGTCCCCCTCGGTCTTGCCCGCCTTGTTTTCGTCCGTCGCGGTTCGGGGCTTCGAGCACTGTACAATCGA